>Ga0247810_10000018_pt1 | contig 300856 bp, 236 predicted proteins | sample UWRJL119311C1_FD_179918 | JGI IMG/M metagenome (GOLD analysis project Ga0247810, IMG submission 179918) | Plant litter microbial communities from Arlington Agricultural Research Station in Wisconsin, United States - UWRJ-L119-311C-1 | ecosystem: Environmental > Terrestrial > Plant litter >...
GCAGTAACATGTGGGAGAGTAGGTCGGTGCCAGATCCTAAACGCCCCGCCACGAAAGTGTCGGGGCTTTTTTTGTGCCCATGATTTTCTGCCCCCAAAACTGTACATCCCCGCAATATCTATCCAATGGTACTGTGAACACCTGCAAATTATACATCCCGTATCCCCCCAAGCCATCAGCTATCGACCATTGACTATCGGCCCACTAGCCACATCGCTATAACAGCCCGGACAATGAACCATGAACTATGAACTATGAACCATGAACTATGAACCAATGAGCAAATCAACCATTAAACCAACAAACTAAATCTCATTTCCGTTGTTTTAATTACAAATAAACTCAGGTTAACCGAGGTAGAATCCCTATCTTTGTGCCTTAATTAAGAAATGATGAAAATCAATTTTGGATCAAGAAAGGAAGTATTGTCACATGTAGAAAAGTACATGCTTGAAATGATGCCTACCTATCTGAAACCTATAGATACCAACTGGCAACCATCTGATTTTTTGCCAGACTCTACAAAAGATTCTTTTTATCAAGATATCAAGATCCTACGTGAAAATGCAAAAGATCTATCCTATGATCTAGTTGCAGTGCTAATCGGTGATACAATCACAGAAGAAGCATTACCAACTTACGAATCATGGCTAATGATGATGGATGATATTTCCCGTGATGAAGAAGGTGGATGGGTAAAATGGAACCGTCATTGGACAGCAGAAGAAAACCGTCATGGTGATCTATTGAATAAATATTTATATCTATCTGGTCGCGTTGATATGCGCCAAATGGAAATCTCAACACAATATTTAATAGCCGATGGTTTCGACATAGGTACCGGACATGATCCATACCGTAATTTCATATACACCTCTTTCCAAGAACTAGCCACCAATATCTCTCATAGAAGGGTAGCTTCATTGGCAAAAAAAGATGGTGATACCTTGTTGTCTAAAATGTGCGGTGTAATTGCTTCAGATGAAGCCCGTCACGCCAAAGCTTATAAAGATTTTATGGCTAAAATATTCGAAGTTGACCCTAGTGAAGCTATGATCGCCTTTGAAGATATGATGCGCAAAAAGATCGTAATGCCAGCTCACTTCTTACGTGAAATGGGAATGAAAATAGGACAAACCTTCGGTCACTTTACAGATGCAGCTCAACGTTTAGGCGTGTACACCGCAGTAGACTATGTAGACATCATGCAATCATTGATTGAAGAATGGAAAATAGAGAGCATGCAAGAATTAAATGACGCTGGAGAAAAAGCTAGAGATTATATCATGGCCTTGCCTAATCGCTTGCTACGCGTAGCTGAAAGAATGAAAAATCCAACCATGGACTACAAGTTTAGCTGGATCCATGCATAAATAACAAAAAAGGCGAGAAACTTCTCGCCTTTTTTTATGATAAAAACCTATCGTTAAAAGCTCTTTCCAATGTTTCGATATGGTCCGGGTGCGCAATACTGATCAATGCTTTCGCACGTTGCTTTAAGTTCATACCGAAAAGATTAACCTTTCCATATTCTGTAATGATCCAGTGTACGTGGCCCCTGGTCGTAACCACTCCAGCACCCTCCTTCAAAAATGGTGTGATCCTGGAAATCCCCTTATTGGTCACAGAAGGTAGTGCAATTATAGGTTTACCTCCATCTGAAAGTGATGCACCCCTCATAAAATCCATTTGCCCACCAATTCCAGAGTACTGATACGTTCCAATAGAATCAGCACAAACTTGCCCAGTTAAATCAATCTCTATTGCACTATTGATAGCAATCATGTTCTTGTTTTGACGGATAATACTCGTATCATTTACATAACTGATATCCAATACCTCTATTTCAGGGTTATCATCCACAAATTCATAAAGCAGACGCGTACCAGCCATAAAACTTGTAACAGACTTTCCCTTGTTAATTTTCTTCTGACTATTATTGATCGCTCCGTTCTTAATAAGTGGAATTACCCCATCAGAAAGCATCTCTGTATGCAATCCAAGGTTTTTGTGATTGCTAAGGTTCTTTAATACCTGATCTGGTATAGTTCCGATCCCCAATTGAAGCGTAGCACCATCCTCGATAAGTTCTGCAATATTTCTACCAATCATTTTAATGGCTTCAGTCGCCCCATCTTCATAATTGATTTCTGGCAGCTCAGCCTCATGCCAAACTAGATTATTGATCTTACTAACATGAATAAAACTATCCCCATGCGTACGTGGCATCTTCGGATTAACCTGTGCAATGATAAACTTAGCCACTTCCACTGCTGCCCTAGCAATATCAACTGACGTGCCTAATGAGCAATATCCATGGACATCAGGTGGCGAAACATGAATAATAGCAACATCAATAGGGAAGGTATTACTTTTGAATAACTGTGGAATCTGGCTCAGAAAAATAGGAATATAATCTCCAAATTCAGTATTCGCTATTTTTCGCGTATTTGCCGATACAAATAATGAATTGATGAAAAAGCTCTTCCGATATTTTTCATCATTAAAATCTACATCTCCAAAACTCGTAATGCTAACAAGCTCAACACGCTCAAGTTCCTGATAACGTCGCTGAAGCGCATGGATGATATGTATAGGTGTGGCAGCACTTCCATGAAGAAAAACACGGTTACCTGATGATATATTTTTAACTGCATCCTCAGCAGTCACATAATTTGTAGTAAACATACACTCTAATTTATTTCAAAGTTATTGAACTAACACTTGATAATAATGATGAATGTCGCCTTTTAATGTGATCTATGCCATAACAACCACCTATTCGTATCAGGCTCTTACATATTTCTTCTGTATTGTCCACCCACCTCATAAAGGGCCTTGCTAATTTGTCCAAGCGAACAGATTTTGCAAACTTCCATTAAATCCTCAAAGATATTATCACCTGCAACAGCCGCCATTTGTAACTTAACCAATGCATTCGCTGTTTCAGTCGAGTTTCTGTCTTGAAAGGCTTTTAATGCCCTTATCTGGTATTGTTTCTCCTCTTCAGTTGCCCTGATTACTTCGCCAGGAACAATAGTTGGCGACCCATTTTTATTAAGAAAAGTATTTACCCCAACAATTGGATATTCCCCGGTATGTTTTAAAGTCTCATAATATAAACTCTCTTCCTGTATCTTTCCACGCTGATACATAGTTTCCATTGCACCCAATACACCGCCACGATCGTTGATCCTTTTAAATTCGGCCAAAACCGCTTCTTCAACCAGATCTGTTAAATCTTCAATGATAAACGCACCCTGTAATGGGTTTTCATTTTTAGCTAGTCCCAGTTCTCTATTAATGATCAGCTGAATTGCCATTGCCCTGCGTACCGACTCCTCAGTTGGTGTAGTGATCGCTTCATCATAAGCATTAGTATGCAACGAATTACAATTGTCATAGATCGCATATAAGGCCTGAAGCGTAGTCCTAATATCATTAAAGTCTATTTCTTGCGCATGTAACGAACGGCCAGAAGTTTGGATATGGTATTTCAATTTTTGTGAACGATCATTACCCTTATACTTGTTTTTAATGGCTTTTGCCCAAATTCTACGCGCAACCCTGCCTATTACAGAATATTCTGGATCTATTCCATTACTGAAAAAGAAAGAAAGATTTGGCGCAAAGTCATCAATATTCATCCCCCTACTTAGATAATACTCTACAAAGGTAAATCCATTGCTCAGAGTAAAGGCCAGCTGGGATATTGGATTTGCACCAGCTTCCGCGATATGATAGCCAGAAATGGATACCGAATAGAAATTACGAACCTTCTCATCAATAAAGTATTTTTGAATATCTCCCATCATCCTGAGCGCAAATTCTGTAGAGAAAATGCAGGTATTTTGAGCCTGGTCTTCTTTAAGGATATCCGCTTGAACAGTTCCCCTAACCGAACTGATTGCTTTAGCTCTGATTTCAGCATAAATCTCCGCTGGTAAAACCTCGTCACCTGTTACACCCAGTAACATCAGACCTAAACCGTCATTTCCCTGTGGTAATTGTCCCTGATAAGAAGGACGATCAATTCCCTTAACCTTATAAAGCGTTGCAATTTTTGTCTCTATCTCCTCTTGCAGTCCATTTGCGATGATATATTGCTCACATTGTTGGTCAATGGCAGCATTCATGAAAAAGCCCAATAACATCGGCGCAGGCCCATTTATAGTCATAGACACAGAAGTGGAAGCTGCACATAGATCAAATCCTGAATAGAGCTTTTTAGCATCATCCAAAGTAGCTATGCTTACCCCAGAATTACCAATTTTACCATAGATATCCGGCCGGATGTGTGGATCCTCCCCATACAAAGTAACCGAATCAAAAGCAGTAGATAAACGATGGGCAGGTTGTCCCAATGAAACATAATGGAACCGTTTGTTTGTCCTTTCAGGGCCACCTTCACCCGCAAACATTCTTGTAGGATCTTCTCCTTCACGTTTTAACGGAAATACACCCGCTGCATAGGGAAATTCACCCGGAACATTTTCTGTAAGCAACCATCTTAAAATATCTCCCCAATCTTCATATCTGGGCAAGGAAACCTTAGGTATTTGTAATTTGGAAAGCGACTCATAATAAAGTGCCTGTTTTATTTCCTTATCACGAACCTTATAAATAAAAAACTCGGCTTTATATTTCTGCCGTGTAGCCGGCCATTCACGAAGCAAGCGTCTACACTCTCCATCCAACTGCTCTTCTAAAAAGGAGTAGGCATTCTTTAGTCCTTCCCCGAAATTTTCAAAGTCATTGGAAAAGCCAATAACTCCTTTAAGTTGATAAAGCTTTCTGGCAATTTTACATTGTTTGTCTACCCACTCATTATAAGTTTCACTTGCTTCTGCAATTTCAGATAGATACCTGATCCTTTCAGGTGGAATGATGTATATTTTCTCTGACTGATTGGCGGTGATCCTCATAGCAGACTGAAACTCGACACCGGTTTTCTCTTTTATGCCATCCAATAAGGCCACAAAAAGATTGTTCATCCCAGGATCATTAAATTGGGAAGCCATCGTTCCATATACTGGAATTTCATCATCCTTGGCATCGAAAAGATTATGATTTCGTTTATATTGTTTACGTACGTCACGAAGAGCATCTAGTGCTCCACGCTTGTCGAACTTGTTAATCGCAACTAGATCTGCAAAGTCTAACATATCTATTTTCTCTAACTGAGAAGCTGCACCAAATTCAGGCGTCATTACATATAATGAAATGTCACAATGTTCGGTTATTTCCGTATCAGATTGCCCAATTCCAGATGTTTCTACAATAATTAGATCATAACCCGCCGCCTTACAAATATCAATGCTTTCTTGAACATTTTTAGAAAGTGCCAGATTAGCCTGTCTCGTAGCCAATGAACGCATATATACCCTTGAATTGTCAATGGCATTCATCCTAATCCTATCGCCCAATAAGGCACCACCTGTTTTTCGTTTCGAAGGATCTACAGAAATAATAGCTAGTGTTTTATCCTTTACCTCAATCAAAAATCGTCTTACCAATTCATCAACTAATGATGATTTTCCAGAGCCACCAGTCCCCGTAATTCCCAATACAGGTGCCTGATTATTTATGGTCAGTTTTTTTAATTCATCAACAAATTGTTGCGCTCCTTCCGGATCATTCTCTGCTACCGTAATTGCAGAAGCGATGCCTTTAACTTCTTTATTGGGGATGGAAGTCAGCTCATTCGTAATGGCTTTGGTAGTGATAAAGTCTGTTTGCTCAAGCATATTATTGATCATGCCCTGTAAGCCCATCTTCCGACCATCATCTGGAGAATAGATCCTGGTAATCCCATGCGATTGTAATTCCTCAATTTCTGATGGAAGAATAACTCCACCGCCACCTCCAAAAATCTTTATATGATCTGCACCTCGTTCCTGCAGTAGATCATACATATATTTAAAATATTCGATATGTCCGCCTTGATAAGATGTCATAGCAATCCCCTGCACATCTTCTTGTATGGCACAGTTTACAACCTCTTCTACGGATCGATTGTGTCCCAAATGAATTACTTCTGCGCCCGAAGACTGTAAAATTCTGCGCATGATGTTAATCGTAGCATCATGACCATCAAATAGGGCAGCTGCAGTAACAAAACGGATTTTATTTTTGGGTTTATAAGGTTGAACTTGTTCCATTTGAGGTTCTGTATTTGGTTGTTGAACAAAGGTAACAAAAACTAAGAACTGACAATATTATCCTAAGTCTGTAAACTTTTGGTTATTGGCTTACTTCAGTTATAGCGCCTAAGTATGTTATATAACTGATTGAAGAGCAGATAAAAACAGCATTGATTACCTTCTTAAATGAGTCCTAATTTTAATGGAAACGTAAAGGACGAGGGTATTTAGCTGTGAAATGGTGAATTCCTTTTCGAAGAGAGATCAACTATTAGCTGAGTTAAATAGTAAAGTTTTAACTCAGCCAATAAGTTTATAGGTTACTGGTGGGTAATTTCTGTTATCGGAGAACCAAGACTTCCACTTGGCATTTGTATGTGTAACATTGCAGCCAAAGTTGATGCAATATCTGTCATATAGTGGGTTTGATTGCTTTTGCCATGTTTTACATTCCAACCCATAAACAACAAGGGAATATGTGCATCATAAGCATACCAGGCACTATGACTTGCCCCAGTAGCACCACCATCGAACCAGTTAGATTTGAAGATAAAATAAATATCGCCGCTTCTTCGGGCATTGTAACCGTTTGTAATTCTTTTTTTGATTTCTTCAGGAATGGTAGCAAAGTTCAAGGTTTGTAGATCTACTGCATCTGCAATCCCATTTTGTGTTCTTAAATAGGCTGTTGTAGCCTGCTTGATTTTTGAAAGGTCGATATTTTGTGCATTAATTACACTGTGATCGAAATAAACCTGGTTGTTCATTACGGTAACTACCGATTTTTTAAGGTTAAATTTCGTCATCATTAAAGTATCAATTCCCTTGCGCAGGGCTGAATTACTTACTTTGCCAGCAGGTAACCTATTATCATTCATAAAACCGGGAACATGCGCTACAGCATGATCAGCAGATAAGAATAAAAGATAGTTTCCTTTTCCCAATGTTTTATCCAGATAACTAAAAAAATCACCTAAATCCTTATCTAAACGAAGATACGTATCTTCTATCTCTATAGAATTCGGCCCAAATTGATGACCCACATAATCAGTTGCAGAGCAGCTTACAGCTAAGAAATCTGTATTCCCTGCCTGGCCAAGCTTTTCTTCCTGAATGGCTAGTTTGGCAAAATTAAGCGTCATGGTATTACCGTAAGGTGTATTATTTCCAACATGAGGAAATACGGAAGCAGTTTCACCTTTAAACTTGCCTTCGTATAAATTATCGTCAGCTGTACTTTGTGTATAGGTTTCGATAGGATATAAGGTCTTCCAATCTATATCAGTTTCATCTAAGCTTTTTTTAGCATTGTAGTTTGATACCCACGTTGGTAGGCTTTTCATGTAGTAAGTACTCGAAATCCAGGTCTTAGCTGTGGCATCATACCAATAGGCGGCATTGGCCGAATGTCCTGCTGGCAATATAGCACCACGATCTTTTTGTGCAATGCCGATTACCTTACTTTTAAAGTTCGAAGCTAAACGAAGCTCATCGCCAATTGTGGTAACTAAGAGGTTTTTCGGAGACATTTCTCCAGCTTTGGTCGAACTACCAACAGTTTTCACCTCCTTATCTTCCGTACAATACATGTCCCTTTGCAGTTCTGGATCGTACCAGTTGTTACCGATAATTCCATTAACGGCAGGAACAGAACCCGTGTAAATTGAAGCGTGCCCACAAGCAGTATAAGTTGGAGTATAGGGAACAAAAGTGTTTTCGGCAGAGAAACCTTCGTTAATTAAACGTCTAAATCCACTGTTGCCATATCTACCGTAAAAACGATACAGGTAATCCCATCTCATCTGGTCGATTACAAGACCTACCACTAATTTAGGTCTTGCAATACTTGTTGGGTAGCTAGGAGTTTTGGTAGTTGTCTTGGCTTTTTGTTGCGCTTCTGTATTAAAACTGATGAATAAGAATAAAAGCAGGAAGTATTTGAATTTCATTTTTTTCGTTTAGTACCGCGTAAAAATAGTGATTGAGGCCTAAACTAATGGTCAGTCTATTATAAAATTTCTGCTACAACAAATGTACTTCCACCAATAAAGATTAAATCGTTCCTTTCTGCATCGTTTTTCGCATTTTGAAAAGCATCAGCTACATTTTTGAAGACATTTCCATTTAAACCAAATGGTTTTGCTTTCTGTGCCAATTCTTCTGCTGGCATAGCCCTTTCTAAGTTAGGATTACAGAAATAATAAGTAGCATCTTTTGGAAGAAGAGCTAAAACACCGTCAATGTCCTTATCCTTTACCATGCCAATAACGAAACGAAGATTTTGATGTGGGGTGTTTTTAATATTCAACAAGACTTCAGAAATTCCTGCTTTATTGTGTCCGGTATCACAAATAACAAGTGGGCTTTTACTTAAAGTCTGCCATCTTCCTTGAAGACCAGTTAATTTCTTTACATTCTTTACAGCTGCATACAATGCTTCATCAGTAATGTTAAATCCCTGTGTCCTCAATTGAACAACTGATTGGATAACAGTTAAAATGTTCTTAAGTTGATAGGTGCCCGTTAAATCTAGGGTAAGCTTCGGAAAGATTAACTCGTCACCTTGATAGATGTTAACTTGGAGATATGTTCCCTTTTTTTTATCATTTTTAATATTTAGTTCATTACCCGCAAAAGAGATTGGTGAGTTTGTAGATTTTGCTTTTTCGACAAATATACGAGCTGTTTCAGAATGTTTTTCGCCAATAACAACAGGAATATTTTCTTTAATGATCCCTGCTTTTTCAAATGCAATTTCTGGTAAAGTATCACCTAAAATATTGGTGTGATCCAAACTGATATTGGTAATTACCGAAAGTTCGGGAAGAATGATGTTGGTTGAATCTAACCGACCACCCAAGCCCACCTCAATAATGGCAATGTCTACTTTTTCTTTTGCGAAATAATCGAATGCCATGGCAACGGTAACCTCGAAAAAGGAAGGCTCAATAGTAGAAATCAGCTCTTTTTGTTGCGCTACAAAAGTAGTAACAAATGATTTTGAAACCATTTTGCCATTGATCTTAATCCTTTCCCTAAAATCTTTCAAATGTGGCGAAGTATATAATCCAGTTTTATATCCAGCTTGCTGTAAAATGGCTGCCAGCATGTGAGAAGTAGAGCCTTTCCCATTTGTACCACCAATATGAATGCTCTTGAACTGATTTTGTGGATTGCCCAATGCAGTACACATAGCCAAAGTATTGTGTAGATCTTTTTTGATAGCAACTGCCCCCACTCGGGTGAACATTGGCAATTTGCCGTACAGATAATCAAGTGTTTGTTGGTAGTTCATTAAGAATTACATTTCAGTAGATAGCGAAACTATGATTATTTCACTTTAAAGTTGAAAACAACGGTAAATGATCTTTTCTCTAAACCACTCACCATATTATCTAATACGGCACCCATTATGGCATCTTCACAAAGACGATATAAATTCTGGTCAGAAAAGGTGGTGCCTTTTGCTCCAGCCGTTGCAGCAATTACTCTTCCATCTCTGTTTACTTGTACTTTAACCGCAATTTTTCCAGTTTGCTGACCATTATCAACAATCTTTTTTACATTGCTAAATTTGTTTAAACCAATAGGGGTATTGCCGTTTCCCGAACCTCCTTCTCCATAATTTGGTGCTTGAGGATCTCCGTTAACGCTGCCCTGGTTACCAGCTTCAGTTCCAGTTCCATCACCTTGCCCTGTAGCATTATTTTTGTTGCCTTTATAAAGAGCATTTGGATTAATGGTTGGTTGTGCAGGCTTACTTTCTGTAGCGCTAGTAGGAGCTTTGTTAGCTTTTACAGTTTTAGTATTGATGGCTACCGCATCTTCGCTGTTTTGCGTCATTACATCTTTGGCATCAACTTCTGATGAAGTAGTAGGTGTTACCTTTTGCTCTGGTGTAACCTTATCGGGCATTTTATTATTGGCATTTGGATCCATAGAAGGTTCTTCAATGCTGGTATAGTCATTACCCATTCCTGTCGCTGAAGTCCCAAAATTAACTACCATACCGCCCATTCCAGGTTCTTCTTCTGGTTGGAAAGCACTAATTACCCAAATAAAACTCATCGCAATAAATAAGCCCATCATGACTGTAGCAATTGCAATTGCCTTTGGATAATTATTTTCTTCAGTTACGGTAATCATTACTTTTTAGGATCTACAGCTAAAACCAATTTTAATTTTAATTTGTTGGCCACATCATATGCCTTCATTATATTTTCTGCAGGCACACTTTTAGCAACATATAAAATGATCGTCAAATCTGGGGCCACTTGTTGATAACGCTCCACAACAGATTGTAATTCATCAATACTAGTTGGTTTTTTATCAACGAAATAATTTAGATTTTCGTCTATGCTAACAGTTATTGCTTTTTTTGCGGTTGATTGTTGGCCACTATCTGATTTTGGCAATAACAGTTTAACTACCCTTGGATTTACTACGGCAGATGCCAATAGGAAAAACAGAAGCAGAAAGAACATGATATCGTTCAGCGCAGAGGTATGAACCTCAACAGTACCTTTATTTCTTTTGCGTAGATTCATTATTTACCCGGCTCTTCTAACAAGTCAATAAATTCGATGGCATCAGTTTCCATTTTAAGAATGATTTTTTCTACCATCATGTTTAAAATATGGTACAATACGTAAGCTATAATACCAATAATTAGTCCAGTTGCTGAAGTAATCATTTTAGTATACAGACCACCTGAGATTGTTCCAATTTCAATTTCCCCTTTGATAGATACATCATGGAAGATAGTAATTACCCCAATAATGGTTCCAACGAAACCAAGCATCGGTGCAATACCGGCAATAATCCCTAAAATCCCTATGTTTTTCTCCAATTTGGAAACCTCTAATTTTCCGGTATTTTCAATTGCACCCTCAATATCTTTAATTGGCCTGCCAATTCGCTTTAAACCCTTTTCTAACATTCTTCCCAGTGGAGATTTCGCATTTCTGCACAATGAAATTGCACTGTCCAATCTTCCATCATGAATATTCTGTTTAATCTGGAACATCAAATTCGATTCATCTTTTGAAGATTTGCGAATAGTAAGATACCGCTCAATAAAAATAACCAAACCTAAAAAGGCAAGTAATGCAAGTGGCAACATTACCCAACCACCTTTGAATAAAAGATCAATAAAATGTAGTTCTGGTGTAGGGGTAGTTACGGGAGTTGTTACGGCATTTGCGCTGTCTACTATATTTCTCGCTGTATCTGCAGCCGTCATTAACAATGTAATCATGTTCTATTTTTTATTTTTTTGGTTTGATGGGTGATGGGTTGATGGGTTGAATGTAAATCCCTTTATCTTTTAATGAAATGCGTAAACTGTCTCTTAATTTGAAGGCATCCTTTGTATTAGTAAAAGTTCCAAGGCTAATGTTGAAACGCTTCCCTGGCATATCGGCAATCGTTGCTTTAATTCCTACTTTGGCCACCCTAGCAATATAGGCATCAGCAGCCCCCTTTGTCTTATAAGAAGTGCCAATTACTTCATAATAGAGTTTGGTACTGTCAACTACTGATGAGTCTTTTGACAACGTAACCATTGCATTATTTTTAGCTAGGCTATCATTGATTGCTGAGTCTGTTGTATTGGCAGAAGAATCAGTCGCTTTTGTAACTGAAACCTTCGCCGGCTTACCTTCAGAGTTCTTTTGAATATACTTGTCGAAAAAGCTAGGGTTGATAAAATAAATAATCGCACCTGCAGCTATAATAGCTAATAATATAAGCAAGAATTTCATGAAAAATGGTAATCCCTTATTAGGGCTTTCATCTTCAAAATAAGTTGCAGCAGGTTCTTCAGCTTCAACAACTGGCACCTCTAGTTCCTCTTTTTCAATATGCTCAACAACAGGGGTTTCACTAGGTTTTAGCTCCCAAACGTGATGATTTATTTCTGCTATCTCCTCATAAACGGGTTCCTCTGTTAAATCGATAGTTGTTTCGGATACATCTTCAGTTTCCTGACCTGGATTTTCTTCTTCCAGTTTGTTCTCCTCTACTATTTCCTCCAGCTTTTCCTCTTCAACCACCGGATCAGTTTCATCAATTTTTAAAGGAGCTTGCTGATCGATCTCAGTTAGTGTTGGTAATCCGTATGATTCGTATCCAAAACTCTGCTCCTCTGTTGAAATGAATGTAATTTCATCATTAAGCAATTTCAATTTTCCTATTGGTTCCAAATCTGCTTCCTGATGATCCGCCAGTTGAGCTTGTATTTTCTCAGCAAATTCACCAATATAATAATTGGCCGACTCTTTAGAGATATTTCTTTTAGAACTGATGTAATTGGCTAACTCTTCGTCTTCCTTTATTTCTGTAGTAAATGCTAAAACAAAGCTTGGTGGAATAAATGCATGTTGAACCGCATCATATTTACCAGGTAATTTTTTCTTATACAGCGTACCTAAGCCAACAATGCCCACTGTTTTGCGAGTTTGTAAAAGCTCTGTTAAGTATAATATAATATCCATTCCGGTAAAAATAAAATTTTAATTCGGTATCAACCAATTATTATTATCAACCTATTAAAACGAATAGCTTAAACCACCAAATATATTAAAGCCATTTGTACGGTAATACAAATACTTACTATAGTTGGTATTGAGTAGATTATTGGCTTTGGCAAATACAGAAAATTTATTGTTGATTTTATAGTCTGCACCAATACCTAAATCTACAAAACCTTTAACTGTTACGAGTGTCTCTTTCGTAAGGTCTGGTATCGCTGGATAAGTCCCAGTAGCTGTTAATGGATCAGCACTATATACTTTCGCTTTGCTATCATCTTGTATAGCAACATTAGCATTGAAACTTAATTTTTTATTGAAAGTATATGCGAAATTAGAACTTATCCGCAGTTGAGGTTTAAAATAGCTTTCCTGTTCTGCAGCAGATTTATAATCTTCCATGTTAAGTTTGCCAGTCCATTTTAAGTCATCACTAACCTGTACAGAAATCTCACCTTCCAAGCCCAATAACTTCATCGTACCGAAATCATAGATGACATCGAATTTATTGAAGTTTGTATAATTATTTACAAACAAAGGCATGTCTGTTATTCTTTTGCTGTAAAACCTTGCTTTATACCCAAATCCTGGACCACCAGTTCCTTTAATCCCCCCACTGATGCTCAGTTTTTCTACTGTATTCTTAATAGCAATATTAGCATTCAGGAAAGGATTTTCATCAGTAAAATTTTTAAGACTATTTCTATTTACATCACCTTTTACTTCTCCAAAAATTTGAAGGAAATCCGGGATTAAGGTAAAGTCTGCAGTTACTGCCGGAAAGATCCTGGTATCCGAGAACTCACCAAACTCTTGAACAAAATTAATTCCTGCAGTAATTTTAACACCGTTTGCCTGTAATTTGATATATGGATTTAAACGTAACAAATGATTTGAGATGCTAGTGTTCAGATCCTTTGTGTTTCCAAGTTCCACAGCAGCGGCCAATCCCAAGTTGAAACTGCTGATTCTTTTGTTCAGATAGCCAGTCAAAGCAATTGCATTTTCTTTGGCGCTGAATTTATCATTTAATAGATAGGCATTCACCTTTGCAGCATAGCTTAATGCATTTTCATCCGCAGTATATTTATTGATGGCCTCACCCTCTAATTCAAAAAAGTTAAATACCTGTCTCTCTGGATTTGGATTTAACGTTGGGTTTAAATCATCAATCCCATAGAAAAACAGACCATGCCTTTCCAGGTTTATTCTTCCGTTTAAAGTTGCCTTATCTCCAATGCTTCTTCCGAATGCACTTAACTGCTGCCAATTTTCGTTCTGCTTGTTAAGCTTTCCTTCCTGACTAAAATGCCTGAAAAAAGCACCAGCTTGCAGGGCCTCATCACCACCTATGTTTACATATCCTTCTGCCAGCAGTGTCCCCAATGAGCCAAGGCCACCTTTAACATAGTTGTTAACTAAGATTGCAGCTCTTTCATCCGCTAATTGTTGGGCTTGTAGCTTCTGTATATCAGAATTGAGGGCAAGTTTACGATCAGTAATGATATAGTTAAATTTAGCTTTATAGGTAGCAATATTATTTAAGTCTGGGCTCCGTCTTAATTTTACGGCTTCTGCCAAAACGGGTTTATAGGGTCTTACAACTTCAATTTCTTCACTTACTGTTTTTTCTGGTTGTTTAACAGGATCCTGAGCCTTTACAGTTATCGCGCCAATGGCTAAAAAAAATAGGGTTGTATATATGTTTTTATTGAATCTCATTTTCGGCTAGTTAATTTTTGCTAATTTGTCTTTTGCGGTTTGCACAATCTCATCTTTACCATTGTAGTTGTCAATGATACTAAGTAAAGTGCTTTTGGCCTGTAGTTTGTCTTTCAGTGCCAAATAATTGTCTGCCAAAAGAATGAACGATTTGGCAACCCAGTAATCATAAGAAGGCATATTGTTAATCAGATCAAAGCATGTTTTTTGCGAGGTTTTATAATCGCCTTTGGCAAACTGCAAAGCTGCAAGATTATATTTTGCTTCAGCGGCAGCCAATGTTTTGGTTTTGGCAACTACGCTGCTAAATGCTTTAATGGCCTGTACTGTATCTGCTTTAATTAAATAAGCTTTTCCGATGTATAGGTCTGAACTGTTTTTTTCTTCTTCAGATGCCTTGTCAGAGTTTTTGATCAGATCAGCATATCTCATCATGTCATCAGGTAAACCTAAAGCATTATAAGCTTTTAGTAGGTTATTGATGGCATAAGTATAGTGTACCTTATAATCAGCCGTGGTTTCTAGTCGTTTTAGATACACAATAGCTTCATTGTATTTCTTTTCATCCATCAATACTTTTGATACGCTGATCAATGCACGTTCTGTAAAGTCACTCGTCCAATCATTTAAAATGTAATCGTAATCTGGAATTGCTTCTGCTGAGCGACCAAGTTTAACTAGGGATTCTGCTCTGATAAACTTCGCTTCCTTATCATGGATTGCTTTAGGGAATTTCTCAAAATAAGCATTTACAGCTTCATATGTTCCTCTAGCATCACCATTTAAGTATCTGTTTTTAGCTGCCTGAAAAACAATATTGTCTTGCTCGCTCATTGAGTAATTACCCAATGGTGTAGTAGCGGCATAAGCTATAAAACCATTTGCATCGCCACGTTCCACATAAATGTTTTTGATTGATTCTAATGCCTGTTTAGCTTCGGTAGAACTGGCATAATCCCTGATTACTTTTTTAAACGACTCAAGAGCTGCATCGTCTTGATCTTGGTTGTACTGCACCAATCCAATCGTAACAAGAGCTCTTGGTACATAACTACTGTTAGGGTATTTTGCAACAAGTGCAACAAGATCTGATTTTGATTTTTCAAATTCTCCCTTATTAAAGTAAGTATAAGCGGTTTCAAAACCTGCATCATCTGCATAGTTTGAATTCGGGAATTTGTTAAGCAAACTTTGCATGGTGGTAATCTTCAGATTATCTTCTTTTTGCAAACCTTGGATCATACCACGTTGAAATAACGCATAATCTTCGCCGGTTAATTTCCCGTTGATGATTTTGTTATAGTTCGACATTGCTTCTCCATAGTTTTTGTTAACGAAGTAGGAATCTGCCAAACGAATGGTTGCATCGTTTACGGTTTTGGAATCTTTATCGTTTCCGTTTAAAAAGCGTTCGAAGTAATTTGCGGCTTTAGCATATTTTTCGTCTTCAAATGCAGCATAGCCCAATGCATAATTTGCAAAATTATATACGTCTGTCTTTTTTGCAGCTGGCATATCCAAAAACTTCTCAAAGGTCTTAACTGCTTCACCAAATTTGCGAAGCTCGTACATTGATTCTGCCATCCAGTATACTCCTAATGCATTGATCTCCTTATCTTCTGGAAAGTTTCCCGAACGCAAGAACATAGAAAGTGCATTTGGAAAGGCTCGCTCATTGTAAAACTCTAATCCCCTAAAATAGGTTGCCTTCTGATAGGCCTCTCTTGCTTCCTGAGTTTTATTCTGTAAAGGTTCTAAAATGTCTATTGCAGTTTGATAATTTTTGCTGCTTAATAATATTTCACCCAGTAAGGTTTTGGCCTCGTTTATTTTTTTAGAATTAGGGAATTGCTTGATGAAAGTTTGCGTAGACTCTAATGCCTGTGCATTAAATTCCAGTTCATAGCTTAATTTTGCGTAATTAATCCAAGCTTCTTCTTGAATGATTTTGTCAAATTCTAATCTTGACGCCCTAAAAAATGCGCTACGTGCTTTTTCTTTGCTGTTCATTTTTAAGGCTGATTTTCCTAAGATGAACATTCCGTTTTGCAGGTAGATATCATCTGTATTCAGCTTTTCTAAAACAGGAATTGATTCCCTGAATTTTCCATTCTGAAATAGAGAATAGCCATATTGATAAATAAAAAGGTTGTTTTTAGTCTGACTTCTATCCTTTTCATAAAATGCAGTAAAATATTGCTCGGCCTTTTTGAAATCAGATTTTGCGAAATAAGATGCGGCTACCAAACTCAACATTTCTGGTTCAAACTGTTGCTTAGTTTTGGCCATAGCTGGAATAGCATAATCGATTACATCATCATATCGCTCATCCAAATAATACATAGAAGTAATGTAATAAGGATAACTTGCCTCATAAGTAGGAGAGCCCTTTAGCTTTTCGAAGTTTACAAGCGCGGTTTTATATTCTTTATTAAGATAATTGATATAGGCGAAATAATAGGTAGCACTTTCCTTAAAAGGGGATTCGTCTTTTTTTACGATTTCAAATAAGGGTTCTGCCTTTTCATAGTTTTTCAGTTCAAAATAAGAATAACCTTGTTTGAACTGATACTCAATGCGTTGCTTTTGTGATAAAGAACTTGGTTCTGTTTTTTCAAACCATTCTAGTGCTTTAGCATAATTTTTTCTGCCGAAATATGATTTTCCAACATGAAAATAGGCAAGCTTGGTATTTGGATTAAGTGGGTATTCTCTAATGAACTCCAAGAATAATGATTCTGCATCTCCATTGCCCAACTCTAAGGCACAAACAGCGGCGTAAAACTTTGCATTTTCTTTTATTAAGGATAGTTCAGCATTACTTTGTTGCTGTGTACTTACTTTGTTTCTTGATTGTTCAACCAATTTAAATTGTTGGGCTGCTGCAACGTATTTCTCGTTCTGTAAAAGCTCTAAACCGGATTGATAATTTTTATTGAGATTTACTAATGGACTAATTTGGGCAATACTGGCACTAATACCACCAACGACGAAGAAGGGGATCAATAGAAGTTTTTTCTGCATAGATTTCAAATATGGTTGGTACTAAATTATAAATAGTATCAAAGGATATCAACATAAGTAATTAACATCTGTTGATAACGATTGGAAATGAGATGTAGTATCTTAAATGGAAGAGGGATGAGGTATCATGGAATATGTATCATGTATTATGGAAGATGAGTTGCTGCTTATTAGGCTTCCATCATACATATTCCATCATACATCTAATCGTTCTGGCTTGCCAGTAGATAAAGCACAGCCATTCTAATGGCCACTCCATTTTCTACTTGATCAAGAATAATAGATTGTTTACTGTCAGCAACATCGCTGGTAATTTCTACACCACGATTAATCGGGCCTGGATGCATGACGATAATCTCTTTATCAAGATTGTCTAAGATTTGTTTATTTAGTCCGTACATCATTGCATACTCACGCTGTGATGGGAAATATTTAATGTCTTGTCTTTCTAGTTGGATCCGAAGCATATTGGCAACGTCGCACCAATTTAATGCTTTGATCAGGTTGTGTTCTACTTTCACTCCCAAAGCAGCAATATGTTTAGGAATTAATGTGGTTGGACCGCACACCATAACTTCGGCACCAAGCATTTGTAAACAGAGGATATTGGAAATCGCAACACGCGAATGTAAGATATCTCCCACGATCACCACCTTTTTGCCCCTAACATCACCTAACTTTTGACGGATAGAATAGGCATCTAATAAAGCTTGTGTAGGGTGTTCATGTGCGCCGTCTCCAGCATTAACGATTTGTGCCTTGATGTGCTTGCTTAAAAAAACACCAGCTCCAGCATAAGGATGACGCATCACTACCATGTCAACTTTCATGGCTAATATGTTGTTTACTGTGTCGATTAAAGTTTCTCCCTTACTTACTGATGAAGAAGATGCAGCAAAGTTAACAACGTCAGCTGATAGCCTTTTCTCGGCTAATTCAAACGAAAGTTTAGTCCGAGTTGAGTTTTCGAAAAAGATGTTGGCAATCGTAATGTCACGTAGGGAAGGGACTTTTTTAATGGGACGATTAATTACTCCCTTGAAATTATCAGCAGTTTTGAAAATCAATTCAATATCATTCAGGTTAATATCTTTAATTCCTAAAAGATGTCGGGTTGATAGTTTTTCTGCTGCCATATATTATTGCTTTTCTGATAATAAAATCACTTTGTCTTCACCTTCTTGCTCTTTCCAGCTTACTTTTACCTTTTGTGAGTCGACGCAATCTACTTGTTTGCCAATGTAGTTAGGCTCAATTGGAAGATGTCTTGAAAATCTACGGTCTATCAAAACCATTAACTCAACCTTTTCTGGTCGGCCATAAGCCAATAAAGCATCCATAGCAGCCCTAATTGTCCTGCCAGTCCACAATACGTCATCTATTAAGATTACTTTTTTGCCTTCAATAATGAAATCAATTGTATTGCTGCTTCCGGTAACCAAGCCATCTTTTCGTCTAAAATCATCCCTGAAAAAGGTAATGTCTAAATGACCTTTTTGAATTGGTTTATCTACTAAAATATTGGAAAGTTCCTGATGTACGCGATCCGCGAAATATATTCCTCTCGGTTGGATGCCGATTAGCACCGTATTGGCAAAATCAATATGGTTCTCAATTAATTGATGACAAAGTCGCTTAATTGTGATTTGAAATTTTTTACCGTCTAAAAGAGTTCTCTTTTGCATTGAACAAGGATTGTGCAAATATAACTAAAAAGTGGAAAATAGGAAGTTAAAAAACGAACTAACTATAACTGCCTGATAATAAAACGGGTTGATTATAAATAAATTTTAACAGCTTTTTGGATTGCTGTAGGTAAAGGGTAGGTAAATGGTAGGTAAATGGTTGGAAGGTTGGAAGGTTTGGCTGAGGAAAAATATTGCAATAAACTTTAAAACTCTGGCCCAATTAATGGTTAACTTTGAGCATGGCTGAAAGTGTTATTTTCTTTGATGGTTTTTGTAACCTCTGTAATGGGGCGGTGCAATTTACAATAGCAAGAGATGCCAAAAACCAGTTCAAATTTGCTTCACTACAAAGTGACTATGCAAAGGAAAAGTTATCTTCTTTCCAAATCGAGCCTATAAAAAATAATAGTTTTATTCTTTTGGAAAATGGAAAGGTTTACGAACGTTCTACCGCAGCCTTAAAAGTAGCCAGAAGACTAAATGGGCTTTGGCCAGCATTGTATACCTTCATCATTGTGCCCCGTTTGATCAGAGATGCAGTTTATAATTTTGTTGCAAAAAATAGATACAAATGGTTCGGTAAGGAAGAAAGCTGTTGGGTGCCAACTCCTCAATTGAAGAGTAAGTTTTTAGGGTAAATAATGTGCAATTATTAGCGAATTTTTAGAATATCAGTTAAAATTATATGAAAAGTGGGAAATTGATTTTATATTTCTGACAAATTCATCTAGAGTAACGCATTAATGAATAAACTTCAAGTCGCTAACGAAGCACATTTTAAATCGGCTGCTAAAAAGGCCATCTTTTCTCTTGTTTTCTTTGCTTTTTCTTATCTCGTCTTGTTTATCTTGTCCATAGGGCTGGTTGTACTTTGTGGTATTGGTGGAATTGCATTGATGTCTTTTAATATATCGGCAATAACAATTGGTTTTGGTCTTGGTCTCATAGGTCTTGGTGTGATTGTATTTATCTTTTTGATTAAGTTCATCTTTAAAAAACACGCTATAGATAGATCGCACCTAGTAGAATTAGAGGAAAGTGATGCACCATTACTCTATGAAGAAATCAGAAATATTGTAGAACAGGTTCAAACTTCTTTTCCCAATAAAATTTATTTATCTCATGATGTAAACGCAGCCGTATTCTATGATTCTACTTTTTTAAGTATGTTTCTTCCGATTAAAAAAAACCTTCAAATTGGTTTAGGGCTGATCAATAGTGTAACTAAAGAGGAATTGAAAGCTATTTTGGCTCATGAATTCGGGCATTTCTCTCAGAAATCAATGAAGGTTGGTAGCTACGTTTATACAGTTAATCAAATCATATTTAATATGTTATATGATAATGAAGATTATGGAAGACGAGTACAGGGCCTAGGCCAAATCAGTTATTTTGCAATTTTTGCTTTTACAGGACTAAAGATCGTTGAAGGAATTCAATGGTTATTAAAGAAGCTTTATGGAGTGGTAAATATAAGCCATCTAGGACTTTCAAGGGAAATGGAATTTCACGCAGATGCGATTGCCGCAAATACAATCGGAGCTAAAGTTTTCATCAATTCTTTATTGAGGCTCGATTTAGCCCACAATGCACATGAGCAGGTTCTTAATTATTACGATCAAAAGATCAGTGAAAATATCAAGCCAATAAACATCTATCCTCAGCAGTTTTTTGCAATGAATTTATTGGCAATTGAAGCAAGTATCGAAATTGTCAATGACCTTCCAAATGTTGCTGAAGAGAACTTGAGCAGATACAACAAGTCGAAATTAGTCATTAAAAATCAATGGGCGAGCCACCCAAGTACGGAAGATCGAATAGCAGCAATTAAAAAATATGATTTCGAAGATGGTGAGGATAATGGGCTTCCTGCTAAAGATTTTTTTGTAGACATTGAAAGCCTACAGTGTATGGTTACCGAGGTTTTATATGCTAAAGTGGTTTATAATGGAAAATCAGAACCTGATGATTTTGACCAATTTAAAGAAGGTTTTACAAAAGGCAGAAAAACTGTAAGTTTCCCTAAATTATTCAATGGTTACTATGATTACCATAATCCAGTAAAAGTAGACTTGGATAATTCTACCATTACTGGGGGATCTTTAGTTTTTGATGATCTTTTTTCAGCTGATAAAGTTGACATGATCTATACGGTATCATCAATCCAAAGTGATATTTCAATGTTAAAGCAGATCCAAGATGGGACTTTAGCAGTAAGCTCATTTGAGTATGATGGGGTTAAGAGCCATCTAAGCGATACCTATCGGTTAATACAAAATCTGGAGTTAGAATTAGATCAGCTGCAAGCTAAAATTGTGGTTCATGATTTAACGGTTTATGAATATTTTAAACAGTTGGCTGCAAAAAATAATAGATCAGAACCGCTAAGAGATAAATATCAAGTATATATTGATTTTGACAGACTATATGATAGTGCATTTGAATTGTACAATAAAGCTGTAAATGAAACCCAGTTTATTCAGGTAACTACTCCATTCGAAAAAATAAAAACCAATCTGGACATATTTAGTCGAACTGAAAAAAAACTGAAAGCATGTATCGGGGAATTGCTATTGTTACAGGGATTAAAAATCAATAATGACCAGCTAGATGTTTTGAATAAATATCTGACAAATGAATTAGCCTATTTTATACACTCGGTTTATAAAGATGCTGCCCTAGATATTTTATTCAAGGCAGTTCATACGTTCAAAGAAGTGTTGAATGAGAATTACCTTTTAGTTAAAATGTCATGGTTGGAAGAAATGGAAGATCTACAAGAAATTGACGTTAAATCAGATAAAAGCGATATAAATATCATTACTTAATAAGATCTCAAAGCCATGACCGAGTTCGAGTATTTTCTCGTTATCTTTTATCTTCAACGCTTCAACCGTGCTTTTGGTCATCCCAAAATTACTTTGATGCATCATGTTGGCGACTTTAATGCCCTCATGGCCTTGTGGGCGACTTAATTGAGACGCCATTTCTTGAAGCTGTTCTTTTGTTAAAGACATATGCTTAGTTTTTATTTTGAGGACGAGGTCTCCAGAGCCACAGTGTGAAGATGCTCAAAGGTATCGTGATACTTAGCGCCACTAAAATCAGTTGACTTCTGTGCGATAGTATTTCCGCATCGGTAGAATTAAAAATATAGACCGTTTCTTTAATTGCAAAGATGGTGATTATGGTAAATAGAATGGCCAGGACTTTCCTCATGAGGTTAGAAAATTTCTGTAAATATTGCATTTATTATTAAAAGATGTTGCTATAAAAGGAAAAAGCCAGCTCGCAATTGCAAGCTGGACCTTATCAAATCAAAATTAAACTTTAGAAAAAATCAATCTGCCATTTTAACTGGTGTTAAGTTTTCCAGTTCTTCTGGTGTAAAAAGCCTATAATGGATTTTAAATGTTTTTTGTAGTGGGGTTTCTAGTGAAAATCCGCCAACTCCGAAACCATCTAATACATCTAGTGTAAAGTGGGAATATTTCCAATATTCGAATAAATCTTTATCAACCCAAAATTCGCAATCCTCAATGGTTCCAATACAAACGTCGTTCATTCTGAGGTAATATCCCCCTTTTTCGAAACATTGTGGCTGGGTACCTTCGCAACATCCGCCAGCTTGGTAAAACATCAGGTCGCCATGTGTTTCTTGAAGTTGTTTAATGAGCGCTATTGCTTTTTCGGTTGCTTCTAATCTTTTGACCATCTTATAAATTTTTAATCATAAACGTTAAAAAATTAGATAAGGTGCGAAACTTATACGTTCGCACCTATCCCTTAGAGATTAAAAGAAACCGAGTTTATTTTTGTCGTATGAAATCAACATGTTTTTAGTTTGACGATAGTGGCCTAACATCATTTTATGATTTTCTCTACCTACGCCAGATTGTTTGTAACCTCCAAATGGGGCTCCTGCCGGATAGGCATGGTATTGATTTACCCAAACTCTTCCAGCCTGAATAGCTCTTGGTACCTGATAAAGTTCATGTGCATCTCGAGTCCAAACACCAGCGCCAAGTCCGTATAAAGTGTCATTTGCAATTTCTATTGCTTCTTCAACTGTTTTGAAAGTTGTAACAGCCAATACTGGTCCGAAGATCTCCTCCTGGAAAATCCTCATTTTGTTGTGACCTTTAAAGATAGTCGGTTTGATATAATAACCAGTTGATAAATCACCTTCAAGCTGGTTAACCTCACCACCTGTTAAAACTTCTGCTCCTTCTTCTTTTCCAAGTTTAATGTATGCAGCAATTTTTTCGTATTGGATCTTAGAAGCCTGTGCACCCATCATTACTGTTGGATCTAATGGATTACCGATTTTGATGGCTTCTGTTCTTTCGATAACCTTGGTAATAAATCGCTCATAAATATCTTCCTGAATTAATAAACGGGAAGGACAGGTACAGATTTCTCCTTGGTTTAGGGCAAACATTACAGCACCTTCAACTGCTTTGTCCAGAAAGGCATCATCTTCATCCATTACCGAACTGAAAAAGACATTTGGCGATTTGCCACCAAGTTCTAACGTTACGGGAATGATGTTTTCTGTGGCATATTGCATTACTAATCTACCGGTTGGTGTTGAGCCGGTGAAAGCTGCTTTATTAACTTTAGGATTGGTTATAAGAGCTCGACCTAATTCTGCACCGAAGCCATTCACAACATTGATTACTCCTGGAGGCAATAGCTCTCCTATCAGTTCCATTAATACCATAATAGAAGTTGGGGTGCTTTCAGCTGGTTTTAGTACTACACAGTTACCAGCTGCCAAGGCGGGTGCCAATTTCCAAATGCCCATTAGCAATGGGAAGTTCCAAGGAATAATTTGTGCCACAACACCAATTGGTTCATGAACGATTAGGGAGACTGTATGTTCATCAAGTTCTGTATGCGAACCTTCCTCTGCACGAATTACGCCAGCAAAATACCTAAAATGATCCACACCAAGTGGTAAATCTGCAGCCAGTGTTTCTCTTACTGCTTTACCATTATCAATTGTTTCTACTGCAGCCAGGTACTCCAGGTTATCCTCAATTTTTTGGGCAATTTTATTTAAGATGATGCTTCTTTCGGTTGAAGAGGTTTTGCTCCATGTTTTAAAGGCTTCGGCAGCTGCATTTACAGCCAATTCCAAATCTTCCTTTGAGGAGTGTGCGGCTTTTGTAAATACCTTACCATCAATAGGAGAGATGTTATCAAAGTATTTTCCATTAACTGGAGGTACAAACTTACCGTTGATGAAATTATCGTAATGTGTTTTAAATTCTGGTTTTTTTACTAATTGTTCCATGTTATTTAAGATTTGGTTAATACAAACCTAATGGCTAAACTATGGTGTCAGATAGTATAATTGTTGCAAACAGTAGCATTATAGTTGCAGTGTGCACAACCTGACATAAATAAGATTATATTTGATTTATACGTTAATAGCTAACCAAATCTTATTAATGATATGCAGTATAAATTAAATACGGTAAGCTTAAGTAAAACAGAAAGCTTGCAAACGCTAGTCGAAAATAGAACGGCTTATACCCTTGAACGTTGCGAACTGAACGTTTTTGAAACATATACTCAATCTTATAAAGTACCACTCACCTTCAATGATTTTGTAATTACCAGTATGTTGCGTGGTAAAAAAGTAATGCACTTATTTGACAAGCAAGGTTTTGATTATTTTCCAGGGCAAACTGTAATCGTGCCACCAGCTGTGACTATGAAGATTGACTTTCCTGAAGCAACCGATTTAAATCCAACCCAATGTATTGCTTTAGCCATTGATAATGATCAGATTAAAAAGACGCTCAGTTATCTTAATGAATTTTTCCCAAAAGAAGACAGGAAAAGTAAATGGCTGTTGAACTATGATGAATATCATTTTTATAACAATGAAGAAATTGCTTATCTGATCAATAAGGTAATCAGGATATGCTCAGAGCAGTCTAAAGAAAAAGATGTCTTGGCAGATTTGACTTTAAAGGAGCTGTTAATTCGGATCATGCAAAGCCAAAACTTAAAAACCCATGCAGATACAGTCAATCAAACCAATCAAAATCCATTGTCTTATGTAATTGGCTATATCAAAGCAAATTTAAATGAAAAAATCAGCATTGATACCTTAAGCAATAAAGCATGTATGAGTAAGGCTACTTTTTATAGATTGTTTAAACGTGAACTTGGAATTAGTCCTAATGATTATATTTTAACTGAAAAGATCAATAAAGCAAAAGAACTATTGATGCATCCTAGAACTAAGATTGCCGCCATAAGTTACGAGCTGGGCTTTAGTGATGCGAACTACTTTATCAGGACATTCAAAAAGATGGTAGGCATTACTCCTGGGGCATATCAGTTACAGGTTTTTCATGAAATTAACCACTAAATCAGCTATTTAAAGTGCTAGAGATAGGTTTCTATTAGGCATGAAACTAGATTGAAGAAAAAGTGCATGGCGATACCGTACCATAATGTATTTGTTTTCAACCTAACATAGCCGAGTAAAAAGGCAAAAGGTAACATCCAAAAAAAGGATACGATGCTAAAATGCACTAGAAAGAATAAAATGGAAGTAATGTAAATGGCCTCTTTTGGATCTACGACCTTCAATAATTTTTGCATTAGAAATCCGCGATAGGCAATTTCTTCAAATATAGCTGGGAATACCGCTATCGATATGACCATAATATATTTCCCATATTCATACTGTGCATACATACCGTAAAAGGTATAGCTTTGGTTGAATATAAATTCATTGATACGCGATACAAGAAATTGTACAGCTACCGAAGCGGTTATGGTAACTAAGATTAGGCCAATCAATTTTTTAACAGAGAAATTTGGCCATTTTAATAGAAACTTATTTTCTCTCCAATCAGCTGTAAAAAACCACACTGCGGTGCTGGCCATGGCTACATCAAAAAATAAGGTTAAGCCCAGGGTCGAGTTTTCAATTATTAATCCAGATACACAGAAGGACAATTCTATGGCTAGAAATAAGGCAATGAGCTTTAGGTTTTTCTTCTTGTCAGGATAAAAACTGATTTCTTTGTGATTAACTGCTTGTCCGCAATTTGCACAAAAGTTACTTTGCAAGGAAATGTCATGCTCACATTTTGAACAGGTTCTCGCTATCTCTTCTGGAAGATCCAATTATTTGATATTTAATTCTTTTTTAATCTTATCGACTTCTGTCACAGCTATAATTCCTTTGATAAGGTATGCAATAATGAGGATTTTGAAGATAATTCCAGAAAATATCGTCAATGGATCAGCCACTGCATTGATCAATTGTATAATTACGTATAAGGATAATCCCGAAATTAGTGCAGCAGCTGGCTTGGTTTTGCTCCAAACTGCAAATGCCAGAAATGCGGCAATCAATAGTATCGAAGTAATTAAAATTGCAAATAAATCTTCATCATCCTGCATCATAAAGTAGGAGAAAATTGTAGACACAGTGAGAATGCCTGCAATCCAATAGAGTGAATTACCTGCTGTAATGACTTTCCTATTTAAGTCAATCAGGTCAATTTCTTTTATGGTTCTATTCGCAATATGCGCATCCTGTTGTTCCTTAGTGCCCTGGAGGGGAAATCCGCAGCTGTTACAATAGATAGCAGAAGTTTCAAAGTGCTGTGCACAGCATGCGCATGAGTTAGATTCTTGTAGTTCCATGATTAAGCGTTAAGTGCTTAAATATAGTATGGAAAAAGATAAACGCAAAATATTAAGGCTAAAATACTTAGATATCAGTAGGCTGTTACTTTTATTCAAGATACCTTTTGCTGTACATGATCCCCATTAGATCATAACGTTTGAATTGGGTTTTGAGGCGTTTTAAGAAATCGGAATAATTTCTTTTTTCTTTGGGCGACCATAATATTTCGCTCAAGGCATCTAATCTTGGAAATAAGAGATATTCTACCTTCGATGGATTAGTTATGTATTCGGACCACAAATTGCCTTGTGCGCCCCAAATATAGGCTCCCTGTACAGGGCTTAGTTCTGCAGGTATTGGCTCATAATTATAAACTGTTGCAAGGGACAATAATTTAGCTGCAGTTAAACTGTCTTCTTTGGTAAATTGAGCATGGTTGAAGTATAGTTTCTCTTCTGGCGTCATGATTATTTTATGGTTTTGTTTTGCTGCCGCAATGCCACCTTTTTCACCTCTCCAACTCATTACAATTGCATTGGGGGCCAAACCACCATCTAAAATCTCATCCCAGCCTATAATTGTTTTTCCCTTACTATTTACGAATTTCTCAATTCGATGGATAAAATAGCTTTGTAGAGCACTTTCATCTTTAAGATTATTGTCCTTCATTATTTTTTGGGCAACTGCTGATGAACGCCACCAGATCTTTGAGGCTTCGTCTCCACCGATGTGGATATATTGAGCAGGAAATAATTGCATTAACTCGGTTAAAACATCTTCCATAAATTGGAAGGTTGTTTCAGTTGGTTGTAGTACGTTGTTGTATTTGTTCATCATGCCCCAAGTTTGAGCTACCGTATATTTTTTATTGGGTTCTGTTCCCAGCTCTGGATAGGCGGCCAAAACAGCCATGCTATGTGCCGGCATTTCGATTTCCGGAATAATGGTGATGTATCGTTTAGCAGCGTAGGCTATTACTTCTCTAATCTGTTCTTGGGTATAAAAGCCTCCATGACGGATGCCATCAGTTTTAATTACCGCATCTTTTGGCGTTATTTTTACTTCTTTCTGTAAAACTTCATATCGAATACCTTCATTGCCTTTTCCTGGAAATAGACCGATAATACTACCATCTCTCCATGCACCAACCTCGGTAAGTTTTGGATATTTTTTAATTTCTATTCGCCAACCATGATCATCGGTTAAATGCCAGTGGAAATAGCTCATCTTGTGGAGTGCAAGGTAATCAATGTATTTTTTAACAAAAGCAACATCGAAGAAATGGCGGCTTACATCTAAATGCATCCCACGATAGGCAAAACGAGGGTAATCGCTGATTGAAACAGCAGGAATTGCGATCGCTTCTTTTTGGGTAGGGAGGAGTTGAATAAGACTTTGAATGCCATAAAACACGCCAGCTTGAGATGTTCCAATTATGGAAATGCAATTGTTTAAGCTGGCAAATAAATAGGCATCATTAAACTTACTTACGCTATTATTTACCACTAAACTAATGAAATTGTTGCTGGGCAAAAAAGTTGTGATCGTAAGTTTGATCTGGAAATATTGTTGCAGATAGTCATTTAAAAAGTTTGCGGAATTCATCAAAGAATCGCTTTCAATAAAAATCTGAGTTTTTTCATTAATTACAAATGGCTGCTTGGCTTTTTCGAATTTCAAATAGGCAGGCTGTGGAATGATATTAACTTCTTGTGCAGAAAGACCAGTATTTAATGTAATTAGCAAAACGAAAATTAAAAGACTTTTCATTGGGATGAGTGTTTTTTTAAAAGTAGGGATTCTAGTCCGAAAGTCCGAGAGTCCGTTCCCTTCATGTTTGTATAAACAGCCTAAAAGAGCCTTTCCATTCAAAATCTGTGCATCTGTGGCTAAAATCCAGATGGTTATGATAGGTAGATTCCTCCGCTGTCGGAATGACAAGACCTCTTAAGAAATGAATTAAAAATATTTGTAATTCAACACAGAATCTGTGGCTCTAAAAAAAAACTTTAGTCTTGTATACGCCCAGCCTCATAACTGATAACCCATAACTCGTAACTAATCTGTGCATCTGTGGCTAAAAGGCCTTTATTCTGGTATACGCCCAGCCTCGCAACTGATAACCCATAACTCGTAACTAATCTGTGCATCTGTGGCTAAAGGGCCTTTATTCTGGTATACGCCCAGCCTTGTAACTGATAACCCTTAACTCGCAACTAATCTTTATTTTTGGTCAATATATAGATATGCCGCCGAAAGATAAGCTTGGTTGGTCTCATTTTTGTCTGTAGACTTTTTGACCATGATATTTGGTGCTATTCCTTCACCTACTTTGGTATATTCTTTTCCTGTTCGGTTAACGATGTTACCCACTGTTAACGCAATAAATGCTCCATCTGCTAACTTATATTCTTGATTACCTGAAGTTAATCCCTGTGTATTTTCTCCAATTATTGCTGCTTTTTTTTGACCCACAAATGCTGCGGTAACAAATTCGGCAGAGCTTCCTGTTTTTTTTGCCACTAATATAGCTATTGGACTTTTAATCTTTTTTGGCTTTTTTTCTTTGATGATAAAATATTGACTTGCTTGTTGCCCTTCATAAAACTTATCATGCTTATAATTGAAATAATCTATTTTACCTTCAGCATCCTTTATGCCAACTACATTTGCTCGATCAAGAAATGGAGCAATCGCAGCATACATTGGATATAGCATGCCACCAAAATTTTCTCTTAAATCTATGATCCAACCTTTTGGTTTTTGTAGCTGTAGGATGTTTACCTGTCTATAAAAATCATTTACATACTCATTCCAATCATCATTGTTGAAAGAACCAATATCGGGTAAACTGATATAGGCGTATTTGTTTGCCTTCATTTCACTCTTGATCACAGGGAATGTTTGTCCTGTAGCCCTATAACCGAGGGTATATGCTTTAACCATTTCTGGGGGATAGAAATTGGAGTGTGAATCATTCAGCGAACTTAACGTTTCCTTAATTATAGGGTAGGTATCTCTGATCGTTTTCGCATTTTTGGCACTATTTAATGCTTTCAATTGCACTGAATTCCAGTCTATTTTTGCTTTGTTTACCGATTTGGTTTGCATGATTTTTAAGGCATTTATTAGATAGGTTTTGACACTATCTGCTTGTGCTAAAGCCTTGTTGCTATAAGATAGCATTATAAATGCTACAACTATTAACGATTTGTACATAGAAAATTTAGGTTTCTCAAAAATAACATTTTTAAGTTTAGTTAGCCTCAGATTTTGTAGAGAGTCCAGAAGTCCGAGAGTCCGTTCCCCTCATATTTATATAAACAGCCTAAAAGAGCGTTTGCATTCAAAATCTGTGCATCTGTGACAAAAAGAACTTGAATCCGGTATAGGCCTAGCCTCGCAACTGATAACCCCCATAACTCGTAACTAATCTTTTAATAAAAAAAGCCCTTGAAATTAATCAAGGGCTTTATAATATTCAGCTTTTTTAAAAGATTATTTTGCTTTTTTCTTGCTTTCTTCGCCTTCCATTTGCTCTTTTAATTGAGCTAGAACGCTAAGATCACCTAGAGTAGATTTCTCTACAGAATCTTTTACTTTTTTAACAGCTGTGCTAGATGCTTTTGCTTCTTTTTTCTTAGTAGCTCTTTCTTCTTGCAACGCTTCAGCTTTAGCCTCTTCCCAGATACGGGCATGAGAAACAACGATACGTTTAGCATCTTTGTTAAACTCAATGATTTTGAAGTCATTGGTTTCTTCAGCTTTGATTACAGAACCATCTTCTTTAGCCATATGTTTTGTAGGTACGAAACCTTCAACGCCATAAGGTAAAGCAATAACAGCACCTTTATCAGTTACTTTAACTACTGTACCTTGGTGAACTGAATCAAGGGTAAAGATAGTTTCGAAAGTATCCCAAGGGTTTTCTTCCAATTGTTTGTGACCTAAGCTTAATTTGCGGTTTTCAACATCAAGTTCTAAAACAACAACGTCTAAGGTATCACCAACTTTAGTAAACTCGTTAGGGTGGTTAACTTTTTTGCTCCAAGAAAGATCAGAAATGTGGATTAATCCATCAATTCCTTCTTCAATTTCAACGAACACGCCGAAGTTAGTCATGTTTTTAACTACTGCTTTATGTTTGCTGCCAATTGGATATCTTTCTGCAACATTACCCCAAGGATCTTGAGTTAATTGTTTAATACCTAAGCTCATTTTGCGCTCATCTCTATCTAAAGTTAAAACTTCAGCTTCGATTTCATCGCCAACTTTCAAGAATTCTTGAGGTGAACGTAAGTTTTGTGACCAGCTCATTTCTGAAACGTGGATTAAACCTTCAACACCTGGGATGATTTCTAAGAAAGCACCGTAATCAGCTACAGTAACAATTTTACCTTTAACTTTAGAACCAACAGCTAAGTTAGCATCTAAATTCTCCCAAGGGTGTGGAGTTAATTGTTTTAAGCCTAAAGCAATACGTTTTTTCTCATCATCAAAGTCTAAAACAACAACGTTGATTTTTTCGTCTAATGATAATACTTCTTTTGGATGCTCTATGCGGCCCCAAGAAATATCAGTAATGTGCAATAAACCATCTACACCGCCTAAATCGATGAACACACCAAAGTCGGTAATGTTTTTCACAGTACCTTCTAATACTTGTCCTTTTTCTAATTTAGAAACGATTTCAACTTTTTGGCTTTCTAAATCGTCTTCAATTAAGATTTTATGAGAAACAACTACGTTTTTAAACTCATGGTTAATTTTAACAACTTTGAATTCCATTGTTTTACCCACGTATACATCGTAATCGCGGATAGGTTTAATATCAATTTGAGAACCAGGTAAGAACGCTTCTACACCCATAATGTCAACAATTAAACCACCTTTAGTACGGCTCTTCACAAAACCATTAATGATCGTATCATTGTCTAAGGCAGCGTTAATAGTTTCCCATGAACGTTGTGTTTTTGCTCTCTTACGAGATAAAATCAACTGACCATTCGCATCTTCTGGAGCTTCTACGAAAACATCCACTGAATCGCCAATTTTCAAATCAGGTGTATCTCTAAACTCTGAAGTAGAAACTAAACCATCAGATTTAAATCCAACGTTTAATACTACGTCTTTGTTGTTGATTGATACCACGATACCACTAATGATTTCGCCTTGAGTGATTTGGTTGAAAGTATCGGTATACATGTCTTCAAACTTTTTACGGTCTGCGTCACTGTAGTTACCAAATACTTTATCATCTGCATCCCAATCAAAATCTTGATCTGGTGTTGCTAATGATGATTTGATTTGTTCGATCGATACTGAATCAGCTTCTGATTCTATCGTCTCTTTCTCGGTTAGACGAGCGTCTGCACCTTGTAGTTCGGCTGTTTTAGCCTCTAGTTCTTTTTCTGCTACTTGTTTTTTAGCCATTAATTAATTATCTCCTTTGTTCCCTATTTAGGGACTGCAAAGGTAGAAATTTCTTTTTTAAAAGAAAAGATTTTTTTAATAAATGTTGCTGATTTCTAGGTATATAGTTGAAAGTAGGTGGTATTTGGGGTAAAGTAGTTGGTATAAAGTATAAAGTAGATGGATTGGGTGCATAAAAAAATCACTGCAGAATTTAGACTTTCGGCTTTTTACTTCTTATATGGTTTGATTTCAAAAATAAAAGTAAGGTTCTTATTCGTCTCCTTCGTGATCCGTTTTAACCTTTTTTTAAAATTGACTATTGTCCTAAAGTAATTTTCGTAATTGTTTTTCAATGTCTTGTTATCTTCTGTTAAAAATTGAATGGTTTTAAGATTGCCATCTTTATTAACTTTCAATTTAATTAAACTAAAGTAATTGGAAGAGTCTTTGTTCAGGGTTTGCTTAAAATCATAAGGGTAGAGGTCATCATTCAATTGGATGGTATAATTTTTAGCAAACTTCTTTAAAATGTTTAATTTTTTTGTGATTTCATCTCTTTGGTAATACGACTGCAAAGGCTTGTGAAATGATGAACAGAGGTAAATGGCAATTCCGTTTAAATATGGATTTCCGAAAATTAATCTTGTTTCTCCTTCTGGGATAAATGTTCCACAGGAGTTGGAGGTATTACCTCCATTGCTTCCCAGAATATAGATGCTTTTATATTTCTTTCCTTTATAGTGGTCTAAAATTTCGATATCTGCTTTGTAATATTCATTGTTACTGGGTGTGTTTTTATAGTTCTTCAGGATTTTGATGGTGGCTACAAAATCTGCACTTTGATAACTCGAACTAATGGTGCTCAATGTTGAACAATAACAAGCGTAAATAGAATTGCTCAATAAAATTAATAGCACTGTAATAAAAAAGCATTTTTTCATAACGATTTTAGAAGATGATGCAATTTGAAGAGAAATCCATATGTCTTCTGCAGTTTTTAATAATTTGAAGAAATCTAACCAAATACCTTAGGTCAGCTTAGCCGAAAGAATTGATGAGGGAAATTACACTGTACGCAAGATCTTTTCCATTTTACGTCCCTTTGCCAATTCATCTACCAACTTATCTAGATATCTTAATTTTTGGGTTAATGGATTTTCGATGTCTTCTATCCGATAACCACAGATTACGCCGGTAATTAGATGTGCGTTTGGGTTTAAAGTGGCCTGTTCAAAGAAAGTTTCAAAAGTAACCCTTTGTTCGATAAGCTCCTGTTGTTTTTGTTCATCAAAGCCAGTGAGCCATTCAATTACCTGATGCAATTCTGCAGTGGTTCTTCCTTTGGTTTCCACTTTTTTAACATAATGTGGGTAAACTGAGCCGAATATCATTTTCGCAATGCGATCGTCGTGTTTGCTTGTGTCCATTGGGTTTAACTTTTGGTTTATCAAAATTAATAATTATGATAAATAGTTCAATTGCTTTTCTAAATATCTTTTGCTAAATGCTGCCTAGTTTACCACAAAGAATACAATGATGAAGCTCAATTTGATAGCCACAGATTAACAGCTTAATGACGTATAGAGGGGTTAAAGCATGAGCCTGTGGCTATAACTAGGCTCTAAACTGGTAGGTGAACTCAACTCCCTCCCAACTGGGGAGGGTTGGGGTGGGCAAGGAATCGTGCATCTGTGGCAAAATAACCATTATACTAGACCAGAAACCTATGTTTTCTATGTGACTATGTGGTAAAAAAACTTAAAGCCCAGCTTCATGCCCTTTGTGGTGGCATAACCATTTGTCCTTCATAGCGTAGAGCGTGTCCCGCAAGTGTGGGATCGAAACGAAAAAAATATTTGTAGGTCAACACAGAATCTGTGGCTATGTTTATAACCTCCTACCTACCTCCTAGCTAGCTCCTACCTACCTCCTAGCTACGCAACTCGCACTTCTTCTATTAACCAACCGGCCAAATCCAGCCAATTTCGGCCAAATTCGGCCACCATTCTTCGAATGTATAGAAAACATACAATATTTGTTCAACAGATCGCTCCGGAGCCACGCTGTAATTAACAGATTTATTTAACATTTAAAAATTACAACAATGGCAAAATCAATTCAAAATGTCGTAATGCAGGGTGCTAGCGGCAAAATCGGAAAAACACTAGTCTTCAGACAGCTAAGTAATGGAGAAACCGTAATCGCAAATCGTGCAAAGCCACGAACAATGCCACCAAGTGTCCAACAGGAAGCGAATCAATCCAGGTTTCTAAACGCAATCTACCTAGCTAAGATACTGGCAGTAGATCCCATACTCAGACCCCAATATCTCGCTAAGGCCAAGCCTGGACAAAGTGCCTTTAATATGGCCTTAAAAGATTGTTTTAATGCTCCAAAAATCAAAGGAATTCACCTCGACGCCTATGATGGCACAATTGGAAGCCTAATCTCAATCCGTGCAGTTGACGATTTCAAAGTCGCCTCAGTTAAGCTACGTATCTTAAAAGCTAACAATAGCTTACTCGAACAAGGCCTAGCAATCCCGAATGACAACGGTCTCGACTGGACCTATATCGCAACAGTTAACAATAACTCCCCATCAGGAACAAAGGTAGAAGTAACCGCCAGTGATGTTCCCGGTAACGAAACCGTTGAGGTCATTACGTTTATCTAATCTCCTCACTATTGCAGCAGTGCGTTACGCATTGCTGCATTATAGCTAACACCACTAATTCAAAAACCATTATTGTCTTATCCGACCACCAAAATTGTCGCATTTACACTGCTATAAATCCCTAATTCCTGCCGAAATTTGTATTTTAACGTGAGCTCGAAAAAAGGAATTCCATAATTTATAAAACGCCCAGCTAACCATCCAGACCATCAACTATGAACCATCAACCATGAACCACCAAACAAAATACACAAGAAAAATAATCGTCCTATCCATGATTACGCTAGATGGAATAATGCAAGCGCCAGGAGGGCCAGAAGAAGATCCATCTGGTGATTTCAAGTACGGCGGTTGGACGGCACCATATGCAGATGAAGTTTATAATCAAGTTGTAAAAAAAGAAGTAGAACCGGCAGCCTATCTCTTGGGTAGAAAAACATTTGAGATTTGGGCACCATATTGGCCTGAACACAACGAATATTGGCCCGGAGTTAATCAAGGCAATAAATATATATTCTCCAAAACCCTCCAAAATACAGATCCGATTATCAAAGGTTGGAAAAATACTAAGGTTATCAAAAATGTAGAAGACATCAAAAAAATAAAAGCCTCAACAGGTCCTGACATTCAAGTTTGGGGTAGTGCAAAACTGGTTCAGTTGTTATTTAAACATGATCTTGTAGACGAACTTAAACTCAAAATACACCCATTGACTTTAGGAAAAGGAAAGAAGCTCTTTAATGATCAAGCAATTCCTGCAGCATTTACATTAATAGAAAGCATCATCACCTCTACAGGAGTAATTATTGCCCACTACAAACGAGCAGGAAATGTTATAACTGGGAATGCTGAAGATTAATAGAAACTGTTTTATTATTCCTTAACCACAGATTTTGTATTAGCTGTCAAATTGATAATCTAAAATTAAGGGATTAAGCCTTGTGGTTTCTTCTTAATCTTCTATTGCATTAATGCCCTGTTGTTTCAAGCGCTCTAAATTATCTTTCATTGTTTTGAGCTTCTCGGGCGAATGACCTTGCCAGGTGGCAACTTCAGCAACGACTTTGAAGGGGTATTGGGAGCGGTAAGATTTCGTGGGATTTCCGGGAAACTTTTTATCGGTTAGGTTAGGGTCATCTTCTATTGGGCCGGTAGGTTCAACGATATAAATTCTTTGGCGGCCTTCTCCAAAAGCGAGTTCAGCTCCCCATATTGCGGCTTCCAAAGTAGCTGTTAGATAAATATATTTAGCTTTATTTCTTTTTCCGTAGTTGGAGTTAAAGCCAGGCTCAACTAGGTCTCCCTGTTTTAGATCGGCCTTAGTGCCATGATAGAATTTCTCTGAACTGAGATCTGTTTGAGTTGTTGTTTCTTTGTCCATATACTAGACGGTTACAAATCTATAAGTGAATGATTAAAAAGACATGCCCGATTAATTGTATTATAATCTATTTACATATTCCGACCTTGTCTTTCCAACATTCTTCAATTTATTTGCTTTGCAATATTTTATTAAGTTGTCGATATCGATGATCACATCTACGACCATATAACCTTGCTTAGAAAGCATCAATTTAGTATTCGAGTAGTCTATATGCCATTCTTCCCAAGTTTTATGGAGGCTTTGTACATCATCTGCGGAGTTTAAAAAATCCTGCCAATCTTCTTTTCTATAATAAGCAATATTAACCTGAGTATCCATTTTAGCTTATTCTTCCCTAAGTTTAGCCAAGATCTTTTCCAGTTTTACTTTGTCTTTTGCATAGGAAGCAAGATCAAACAAGGCAACTTTTCTGAATTCAATTGGATGACTTTCGCTTTGTAAAGAAATGTATCCACCAGTTAATCTTTTTCCATCTTGTTTAACTTTTGGGTCATAATTGCTTACGCTTCCACCACCCACTTGAGGTTTAGTATAAGTTAAAACGGTATCTTTATTAACGATGTGTTTGATGATTGAATCGCCCAGCACCAAGAATTCTGCGGTAACCCATTGCTCGCCGTGGAAAGTTTTTGAGTTTGATTCAAGGCAGTGTATTTCGTTTAGTTTGTCGTTTAGATAAACTGTGGTTCCAGGGGTACAAACGTTGCTGGTATGTCGTTCATGGGTACCATCTCCGCCCAATAATTGACCTTCGATAGAAATTGGAAAGTCCTGGTTTTTAAGCATTGTTTTAGGGTCCTGTCCATGCAACATGGCACCGCTATTTCTGGTCGCCCAGCCTTCGCCGCCTTTAGCTTGTTCGCCTACGAAACGATATTCTACTTTAAGTAAATAGTAGGAGAATGGTTTTTTATAAAAGATATGGCCATACTGTTTATCGAAAGTGTCATAACCATCGTATCTCACTATCATTTTGCCATCTTCAACACGAAAGGTGTTGGCATAGTTTTCACCAACTTCATGTTTGGAAATCTTAACCGTCCAATCTTTAAGGTCTTTTCCGTTAAATAAATTAATCCAACCTTTTTGGGCGAAGGTATTGAGGTTTGCGAATGACAAGAAGATTAGGGCGCTAAGTTTTAGCAATAGGGTAGGTCTCATAGTTAAATTATATGTGCCCTAAAATACAATTTATTATAATTGGATTAAATACTTTCTAAAAAAGGATTGACTTTTTCGAGGGCAAAATCTAACTGTTCGGTCTGGGTTAGTTCTGTATTGTCTAAGATAATTGCATCTTCTGCTCTCACCAAGGGGCTTTCGGCTCTTGTGGTGTCAGCATAATCGCGGTGTGCCAAGTTCTCAAAAACCTCTTCCAGGGTAGTTGTAGTATCGCCTTTGGAAACGAGTTCTTTATATCTGCGCTCTGCTCTGATTTTGGGATCTGCCGTCATGAAGAATTTAACCTGTGCATCTTCAAACACTGCAGTGCCGATATCTCTACCATCCATCACAATATTCTTGGATTTGCCCATGCGCTGTTGTTGTTTCACCATGTCATGGCGCACCAATTTGTTGGCAGAAACTTCGCTGACACTTTCTGAGACTGGCATCTGCCTGATTTCATCGGAAACTTCCTCGCCATTTAAAAGGATATGGGATTCGTAATCTCTAGAATGGAAATTTAGCTCAATATGCTTTAAAGCATCCTTTATAGCTTCGTTATTATTGATATCGATATTATTGCGGAGAAAATATAGGGTAACCGCTCTGTACATCGCACCGCTATCTACATAAATAAAACCTAATTTTTTAGCCAATGCTTTTGCTAAGGTACTTTTTCCGCAAGATGAATAGCCGTCTATAGCTACAACTAGATTTTTTCTCATGTGCTACAAAGGTAATATTTGTAGGATAATTTGGCAAGATAATTAGAAGGGCGGAAGGATGGAGGGTTGGAAGGTTGGAAGGTTGAAGGGTTGGAATGTTAATGGTTGATAGTTTGATGCATAACCCAACTTTCATGGAATGGTGAACTCTTTATTTCCGTTGTTGGCTAGTAGTAAATATTGTAAGAAGCAATGAAAGAATGAATTGCCATGGCTATGACATTGTTTTAAACATCCAAACCATGAACTATCAACCATGAACCATCAACCAACAATAATATCTATTCTTATATCGAACTCACATTAATTAAGGGTTTAGGGAATTTAAAAATTGCTACTTTTACATGCTATGGTACCTGATCAAAAAGAACTGGTTAAAGAAATAACTTTTAAAACATCACGAAGTGGGGGTAAGGGTGGACAAAATGTAAATAAAGTTTCCAGTAAAGTTGAAGTCGTTTTTAACGTTTCCAATTCCAGCTTTTTTACTGAAGAAGAAAAAGTTTTAATGTTGGAGAAATTAGCAAACCGTCTGGATAGTGAGGGGAACCTGCATGTGGTTTCTCAGGAAGACCGAAGTCAATTGCTTAATAAGCAACATGCCATGATCAAACTGGTTAATTTGCTTACTAAATCGCTACAGGTACACAAGAAACGTAGGCCAACTAAGATCCCTAAAGCGGTAATTAGAAAAAGGCTGGATGATAAGATGGCAAAGGCTAGTAAGAAGGAGAGTAGGAGGAGACCTTTGATTTGAGGAGTCCGAAAGTCCGAAAAAAAGTCCGAAAGTCCTAAAGTCCGTTCCCCTCGGCAGTTGACGGACGACAGAACGGCTCCATCCAATGGATTCTTCACTACGTTCTGGACAAAATGCTCGGGGCAGGCTCTACGTTCTGCATGGCAATGCAACTAGGTTTCCTCTGTTAATTAAAGCGATAATACATGGAAATACTTCCGTATTGATGTGCTTTAGCAATACTTTTAACTTCTTTTGATTTGAAGATCAAGCCAAAATCGAAGGTAAACCTATCTGAGCTATAATTGAAGCCTAGTTGTTGGGCAAATACGAGTGGCTTTTTATCGAAAGTAACTGGGCTATCGTTATTGAACATGCTGCCTTGAATGGTGGCATCATAGGCGACAAAGTTCAGCTGTGGTTTTGCGTAAAAAAAGAGTTCTCTTTTAACCAGTTTTTCAGTTTTTGAGTTGTTGCTGATTACTGAGTTTGTATAGGAAGAGTTGAACAGTTGATTGATCTTTCCGGTTCTGAATAAAAGACCAATACCAGCACCGCTAAAAGTTGTGCCGGCATTGATGTAACCTTCCAATGAGAAATCCAAGTTTTTTAACGCATTACGGTGCAAAAGTTGGGTGTATTGCGCAGACAAATTTGCGGCAAGCTCATTTTTTATCTCGTATTGCCAGCCATCTATTTGATAAAATCCAACGATACGATGCAATAGTTTTTGGGCGTCTTCTCCAAGGGCATCTGGCCCGACGGTTCCCAATTCTAAGCCAAGTTTTAAAGCACTTTCGTTTTTGTAAAAAAGGTTAACACTTCCGCCAGCATATAGATATCCTGCAAATGGCCGATCCTGGGTTTCAGGATTTGGTCGGTAGCCAGAAATTGGGTTGTACATTTTTTGTCCAGCAGAAATCTCGTAGGTTAATTTCTCCAATTTTTCTCCGAGTTTCTGCTGGTCTGTGGCATGCCGAAAAGAGATGAACAATCCGTTAGTGTAATATCTGTCCTGCCCATAAAATAGATAGGCATCATTATCGCTTTTTAAGCCCAGTTCATTTTTGAACTGCTGAGCAAAAGCGACAGTATTACAAAGTATAATTACAGCGGTAAGTGCTAGAAGTTTTAAGCGCATTAATTTGGATTTGATACAGTAATTTTTTTAAAACTTAGATCTTGCGCATCTTTCACTTGATCTTTCATTAAAGCCAGTTCAATTACTTCTTTCATTTCGGTAACATAGTGAAATCTAAGGTCCTTGATATAGTCTTCTTTAATCTCGAGGATGTCTTTGCGGTTCGATTTGCAGAGGATTACTTCTTTGATATTTGCTCTTTTAGCTGCAAGGATCTTTTCTTTTATTCCGCCAACAGGTAAAACCTTTCCTCTTAGGGTAATTTCGCCTGTCATGGCCAGATTAGATTTTACTTTACGTTGTGTAAATGCTGAAGTTAAGGCAGTAAGCATGGTTATACCTGCTGAAGGCCCATCTTTAGGGGTTGCACCTGCGGGTACGTGTACATGGATATCAAAATGATCAAATAGTTCATTGTCGATACCAAAGATCTTTGCGTGAGCGCGGATATATGCCAAGGCAATAATTGCAGATTCTTTCATAACATCGCCCAGATTACCGGTTAGGGTTAGTTTTCCTTTACCGGGACTTAAGCTTGCTTCTATGAATAAAATATCGCCACCAACTTGTGTCCAAGCTAGACCTGTAACCACACCAGCCACTTCGTTACCTTCATAAAGGTCTTTATCATATATTGGGGCGCCTAAAATGCGTTCAACATCATCAAAGTTTAAAACAGACTGATGCTCTTCTTCCATCGCAATTTTTGTAGCTACTCCACGTACCAATGAGCCAATTTTCTTTTCTAGGCCACGTACTCCACTTTCACGGGTATAATCTTCGATTACCTTTTCAATCAGTGAGCTTTTGAGTATGATGTCATTGGTTTTTAATCCGTGTTGCTCTTTTTGTTTTGGTAACAGGTATTTTTTTGCGATTTCAATCTTTTCTTCAATGGTATATCCATTTACCTCAATAATTTCCATACGGTCTAACAGGGCAGGTTGGATAGAGCTTAAAGAATTTGCGGTAGCAATAAATAGGACATTTGATAAATCGTAATCTGTTTCAACGTAATGGTCATTGAATGCATTATTCTGTTCAGGGTCTAATACCTCTAGCAATGCTGATGAAGGGTCACCTCTAAAATCAGAGCCTACTTTATCGATTTCATCCAATACGAAAACTGGATTTGCTGCTCCAGCCTTTTTTATGGACTGGATAATGCGGCCAGGCATAGCTCCGATATAGGTTTTTCTATGTCCGCGAATTTCTGCTTCATCTCTGATGCCACCTAGGGCCATGCGTACATATTTTCTGTTGATGGCTTTGGCGATAGATTTTCCCAATGAGGTTTTACCTACTCCTGGAGGGCCAACCAGACAAAGGATTGGCGCTTTCATGTCACGTTTCAGCTTTAATACTGCCAGATATTCAATGATCCTCTGTTTTACTTTTTCGAGGCCAAAATGATCTTTATCTAAAATACGTTGGGCACGTTTGAGGTCGAAGTTATCTTTGGTAAAATCATTCCATGGCAGATCAAGCAAAAGCTCCAGATAATTCATTTGGATAGAATAATCAGGTGCTGCAGGGTTCATTCTACCAAGTTTCTCTAATTCCTTTCCAAAGTGATCGGCAACTTGTTTAGCCCATTTTTTCTTTTTGGCACGTGTTTGTAGTGCTTCATATTCTAGATCTGAAGAATTGCCACCAAGTTCTTCCTGGATGGTTTTTAACTGTGCGTTTAAAAAATAATCACGTTGTTGCTTATCCAAGTCTGTACGAACTTTAGATTGGATTTGATTTTTAAGCTCCAGCATCTGCAGTTCTGTGGTAAGCAGATCCATTACCATTTCGGCACGTTTGCGAAGATTGCCCATTTCAAGCATTTTCTGCTTGTCGGCAACATCAGCATTCATATTAGAAGAAATGAAGTTGATTAGAAATGAGGTGCTCTCGATATTTTTTAATGCGATACCTGCTTCACTTGGGATATTTGGCGAAAGTTGGATGATCTGAGATGACATTTCCTTAATGGAGGCCACCAGATTTTTAAACTCTTTATCTACTTTGTGCTTTGATTCGGCAAATTTGGCAATGATTACTTTAATGTAAGGTTCTGATTGAACTTCTTCAACGAGTTGAAAACGTTGCTTACCTTGAATAATCACTGTAGTATTGCCATCAGGCATTTGTAGCATCTTAATGATGTGTGCTACTGTGCCTACGCTATTTAGTTGTTCGAAAGTTGGATCTTCTATAGAAACATCACGTTGAGATACTACGCCGATAATCTTATCTCCCTTATAGGCTTCTTTAATCAGTTTTATTGATTTATCCCTCCCTACGGTAATTGGAATTACCACTCCAGGAAATAAAACTGTATTTCGAAGGGGTAATATTGCTAATATTTCTGGTGTTTCTTCGCTATTCATCTCATCTTCATCTTGTTGAGACATTAAAGGAAAGAATTCAGTATCCTCATTTATCATTGGTAGTGCTTGACTAAAATCGAATTGATCTTGTTTGCTCATTAATTGGCCTTTTTTAAATCGTATGAACGACAATCTGACAGCATGTCGTTGTATAAAGTATTAATTAAGTATGGATGATTATATTTTCAACTCTTGTGCCAAAAACTAAAAAGTAAGCTTATCTGTTAAAACGTCAGCATTAAAAAATTAAAGCTCATATCATATTTAGCATTATTTAACGTTTACCTTAATATTTGTATGAAGCTATAATTCGTATATTAGTGCAAATTATTTACAAATTACGATTATTGTTTATCTACACAGTACAGATTTGTAATTTTAACTTAATAAAAAACGTTAAATGAATTATTTAAAGAAATCATTTTTATTACTATTTGTTACCTCTTCTGCATTAACGACTTTTGCTCAGGGCAATTATGAGCGTATGGGGATGCAGGCATTTATGAAAAGTGATTATAAAGGCGCCGTTGGCCAGTTGGAAAAAGCAGATGTGAATGACCCGAGTAATGCAAATGTTTTGAAGATGTTGGGTTATTCTTATTTCCAGTGCGGAGATTTCGAAAATGCGATAGCAGCTTATAGTCGTTTAATTTCACTAAAACCTGGGGATTACTCCGCTTATTATTATAGGGGCAAAGCGAGATTGAACATCGCAAATGCACCAAAAGAGTCTTTAAATCAGATGAGGGAAAGTTTTTATACTTCAGCTATCAAAGATTTTAGCAAGGCGATAGAGATTAATGGGGAGGAGGATACCCAAATCCTTCAAAACCGAGGAATTGCCTATAAGGATTATGCAATCTTTAAGTCTTACAAAATCAAAAAGACTCCAGAAAAGGTAGCATGTATTGCTATTTTTAATAGTGCTATAGCTGATTTCCAGAAGGTTTTAACGGTTCAGCCATTAAGGAAAGATATTATTGGTTTGATTGATTATGTGAAAGCTCAGGTTACGAGTTTAAAATAGAGATTAGTTAGTTACGGGTTACGGGTTATCAGTTAAGAGGCTGGGCGTATACCAGACTAAGGGGTTTTTAGCCTCAGATGCACAGATAATGGTGGTTAAATTGATAGCCACAGATTAAGGGATTTTGGATTTTTTAGATTAAGCATCCCGCATGTGCGGGATGCTTAGTTTAGTACATTTAGAATCTTCCTATTACATCGTACTTCTTTTGATCCATCAATTTGATGTGCTGTACTTTTTTAATTTCGTATAGGCTATCGGGGTAGTAGCTTAGGCTATCTCTAGATGTATAGAGGCTATTGATATTGGCGACAAAGATTTTTATCGCCAATATATTTCCATTTTCTGTTGTTACTTCCAATTTTTTAACGGCTATTTTATCGCTATTGGAAGCGTATATTTTTGTATGGTTGATATTTGATATTACAAAGAAACCTTTCCAAGAAGTTTTATTGATATCGGCATCTATGAAGGCACTGAATTCTTTTTCCCAATTGGTGATGGTTAATTTTTTACGTTCTGTTTTGCCGTTGATGATCACTGTTTTATCGATCATTTGATTTTTCGCACTAAGCCTTTTTGCTTCATTTTTAAAAAATGTCTCAAGATCAAAATAGGTTTTAACCTTTTCTTTTCCTTCTTCTTTTAAATTACAAGAAACTAAGCTGCTCAAGAGCAAAAAACAGAACAATAATAATCTCATTATACCAAACAATTGCCTGTCATAATTTCTGGGATTTCAAGGCCCATGATCTTTAGAACTGTAGGGGCTACGTCGCCTAACTTTCCATCGGTGATATTTTTATAGTCATCGTCGATTAAAATACATGGTACCAGATTGGTGGTATGGGCGGTGTTTACTGAGCCATCTTTGTTGATCATAAATTCTGAATTACCATGATCTGCCAAAATGATGAAAGAGTAGCCGTTTTCAATTCCTGTTTTTACCACCTGTGATGCGCAATAATCTGCGGTTTCTACTGCTTTAACGACTGCTTCGAAAACACCTGTATGGCCAACCATGTCAGGATTAGCAAAATTTAGGCATACAAAATCTGGCCAACCGCTAGCGAGTTCTTTGTTAATGGCTTCGGTAATTCCGGCGGCGCTCATTTCTGGCTGAAGATCATAGGTAGCTACTTTTGGAGAGGGAACTAAAATTCTTTTTTCATTGATAAATTCTTTCTCTCTTCCACCACTAAAGAAAAAGGTAACGTGTGGATATTTTTCAGTTTCTGCGATACGGATCTGATTTTTATGATTGGCTTCCAGTACTTCTCCCAAAGTATTTGACAGGTCATCTTTGGTGAAAATTACTTTAACACCATTGAAACTTTCATCATATGTTGTCATGGTTACGTAGTATAATGGCAGTTTTTTCATGCCAAAATCTGGGTAATCATTCTGGCTTAGGGCTGCTGTAATTTCTCTACCTCGATCTGTTCTATAGTTGAAGCAAATTACCACATCATCAGGCTTGATGGTTGCAATTGCATTTCCTTCGGGGCTTGTAATTACAATAGGTTTTGTAAACTCATCGGTAACGCCTTCATTGTAAGATTTTTGAATAGCTTCTTCGGCACTAATTGCCTTTTCGCCAATTCCATTAACCATTACATCGTACGCTAGTTTTACGCGTTCCCAACGGTTATCTCTATCCATTGCGAAATAGCGTCCGACTACACTTGCTATTTTTCCTGCTGATGTTTTTAGATGGCTGTTCAAATCAGAGATAAAACCCAAGCCAGAATTTGGATCAGTATCTCTACCATCTAAAAAAGCGTGAATAAAAACATCTTTTAAACCTTTTTCATTTGCGGCATCACATAAAGCCTTCAAATGGTTAATGTGGGCATGTACTCCACCATCTGATACCAATCCGATAAAATGTACAGCTTTCTGGTTTTCTTTGGCATAATTAAACGCATCTACCAAGATTTCGTTACTGTGCAAGGTTCTATCTTTAATGGCTTTATTTATTCTGCCCAGTTCTTGATATACCACTCTTCCGGCACCCAAATTCATGTGTCCAACTTCTGAATTACCCATCTGACCAGCGGGCAAACCCACTGCTTCTCCAGAGGCTTCAAGTTTTGAATTCGGATATTTTTGTAACATGGAGTCGAAGAACGGAGTATTTGCGGCATAAGCTGCGTCAGATTTGTCTTTCTTTCCGTAACCCCAGCCATCCAGAATTAAGAGTACCAATTTTTTAGCTTTCATTCTTATGAATTATATTTTTAAAGATAACGAGCGTTGCTTAACGAGCTGCTAATTGTAAGCAAATATAAAGCTATTGATGGTTTTAAGGAAAGTTTTTGAAGATTATGATGTATTAGTGGCATAATTTTGGATGATGTTTGTTTGTTTTTAAACACAAATGATGAAACCTTTACTAGCACTATTGCTTCTGCTATGGCATTTTCCGACAAATAATGCCCTTCAGGCGGATGTAATCGATGATTTATCAATGCAATTTAAGTCTGGAAATGCAAAAGAAATTGCAAAGGATTTTGCCGCGTCCGTAGAACTGATCATCATTGACCAAGAAGATGTATACAGTAAAGCACAGTCTGAACAGATTTTGAAAGACTTTTTTTTGAAGTATCCCCCAAATAAAATTGCGATAGTTCATCGCTTAAATAACAATCAAAATTTTAAATTAGGGATCTTCTCGCTTGGCACCAAAAATGGAAAGTTTAGAGTTACAGTGACACTAAATTTGAGGAAGCCTACTAATACGTTCTTAATCACTGAATTAAGGATTGAGCCCGAAAGAGAGTAGCATTTTAGGGAGTTAATTGCTAGTTTTGTAAATAAAATTTAAAGTTTTGGATAAGAAATTAGTTGATCTCTTTATAAAAAATGCCATAGCCGAAGATGTTGGAGATGGCGATCATACCTCTCTTTCTACTATACCTAAAAACACACAGGGAAGAGCTAAGTTAATTGTGAAGGAGGATGGAGTTTTGGCAGGAGTTGAGCTCGCACTTGAAATTTTCAATCAGGTAGACAATACCTTAAAGGTAGAAGTCTTCATTAAAGATGGAAGCCCTGTTCATTATGGTGAGATTGTTTTAACGGTAGAAGGAAATACCCATTCTATTTTATTGGCTGAGCGTTTGGTTTTAAACTGTATGCAACGAATGAGTGGCATTGCAACCAAAACGAATAGGATTGTACAACTTTTAAAACCGTATAAAACCAAAGTATTGGATACGCGAAAAACCACTCCTGGAATGCGCTATCTTGAAAAATGGGCTGTTAGAATTGGTGGTGGTGTAAATCATCGGATAGGGTTGTATGATATGATTTTGATCAAAGACAATCATGTAGATTATGCTGGTGGAATTGGTCATGCGATTGTAGCGGCAAAACTATATATCAGAGAAATTAATAAATACCTAGCTATCGAAATCGAAGTTAGGAATATGGCAGAGCTAAAAGAGGTTTTGGATGTTGGTTGTGTTGACCGGATTATGTTGGACAATTTTGATCTGCCATTGCTAAAGGAAGCTGTAGAACTAGTTGATGGTAAATTTGTTACAGAAGCCTCAGGAGGCATTACTGAAGAGAATGTTGCTCAATATGCTGCTTGTGGTGTAGATTATATTTCTATGGGCGCATTAACCCACTCTGTAAAAAGTTTGGACTTAAGTTTAAAAGCTTATTAAAACACGAAATTCTACCATCTTGAATCTGATTTTTTTAGTATAATTGTAGGTCATGATTTCGATCTATTCCATTTCGGCATTAATTGCTGCATATCTTCTCGGTTCTATACCCACAGCAGTGTGGCTAGGTCAAGCATTTTATGGTGTTGATGTAAGGGAATATGGAAGTGGTAATGCTGGTGCCACCAATACTTTTCGGGTATTAGGTAAAAAAGCGGGTATTGCCGTAATGATCATTGATATCTCAAAAGGATATACGGCAACAAATCTTGCTTATTTTATTGGTCTTTCGGTAACCGGCCCTCAAAACTCGGTTCAATTCGTAAATTACCAACTGGCATTGGGTGTGATCGCGGTAATGGGGCATTTATTCCCGATCTTTGCAGGATTTCGAGGTGGAAAAGGGGTTGCTACATTGTTTGGGATGATTTTAGCGGTGAGATTTGAAGCTGCAATGATTTGTGTACTGGTTTTTGTGGTGGTTTTATTGGCAACTAAATACGTTTCTTTAAGTTCCATTTGTGCGGGGTTCGCTTTCCCGATCGGAATTGTATTTGTGATACAGTCTTCTATCAAGTCAGAAGCACTATATGGAATCTGTGTTTGCATCCTTATTCTGGTCACTCATCAAAAAAACCTAGAGCGGTTGCTGAAGGGAAAGGAATCCAAGGTCTATCTTTTTAAGAAAAAGCCAAACTAATTCAATTTATTTCTGAAACTAATTGGGTCATTCTTTTGTTAAAATAATGATTTGACGATAGTATATAATTTTAAAAATAACTCTTATTTAGATATGAAAAAAATAATGATAATGGGTTTTGCTACTTGTTTGTTAGCGATATCTTCCTGCTCTACAGTTCCGTTAACTGGTAGGAGTAGGTTAAGTTTGGTTGATGATAGTGCTTTACAACAACAGGCTGCTATTGGATATGCTCAGCTTTTAAGTGATCCTAGCACAAAAGTTGTGTCTACTAATTCGGCTCAAACACAAATGATTAAAAGGGTAGGCGCAAAAATTTCTGCTGCAGTAACTCAATACATGAATCAAAATGGTTTTGGTGACCAAATCAAGAACTATAAATGGGAATTTAATCTGATTGAAAGCAATGAAATTAATGCTTGGTGTATGCCAGGAGGTAAGGTTGCTGTATATACAGGGATTTTAAAGGTTACGCAAGACGAGGCTGGTTTAGCAACTGTAATGGGACATGAAATTGCACATGCGATTGCACAGCATTCAGCTGAAAGAGCGTCGCAAATGTTAGCTGCTCAAGGAATTGGTGCTGGAGTTGGTGTAGCAACAAGCAATAAATCTGAAAGCACACAAGCAATTTTCAACCAATTATACGGAGTTGGTGCACAAGGATTATATATTTTACCAAATTCACGTAAACAGGAGTTAGAGGCGGATAAAATGGGATTGTCATTTATGGCAATGGCAGGTTATAATCCGTCAAGTGCAGTAAATTTTTGGCAAAGAATGGCTCAGGCAAGTTCTAGTTCTGCAAAACCACCTGTATTTTTAAGTACCCACCCAACTGATGCGTCACGTATTGCCCAGATACAAAAAGATTTGCCAGAGGCGATGAAGTATTATAAGGCGAAATAGTTTAGGGAGTCCGTTCCCCTAGGAAGCAGGGGATAAAAGATTAAGGATAAAAGAACAAGGATTGGATGCATAAAAAATTAATCTGCAAGTATACTTAGGATGGCAGATGCTTTGAGGAGGCATTCTTCATATTCATCTTCTGCATTTGATGCATAAGTTATAGCGCTACCTACCTGAAAAGATAGGTAGCGATTTTTTTTATTGTAAAGAATGCTTCTTATGATGACATTGAAGTCGAAATCTCCTGTAGGACTAATGCATCCAAATGAACCTGAAAAAGCACCTCTTTTAGCTTGCTCATAGTTGTCTATTAATTGCATTGCCTTAATTTTTGGAGCACCTGTCATAGAGCCCATTGGAAAAGTATTTTTAATAGCATCAATAAAATGGATGTTGGGAGCCAGTTCGCAACTGATTGTTGAAATCATTTGATGCACTTGCGGAAATGTGTATATTCCAAATAATTCATCAACTTTAACTGTTCCATGAACTGCGCTTTTGGTTAGGTCGTTTCTGACCAGATCTACAATCATGACATTTTCTGCCTGTTCTTTACTACTAGATCTTAATGCCATCTTTATATCTTCATCTTCAATGGGATCTTTACTTCTTTTGGCTGTGCCCTTAATAGGCTGTGAAATGAGCCGATTTCCTCTTTTACATAAAAATCTCTCTGGTGTTGCAGATAAGATATACTTATCGTAGATTTTAAAGAAGCCTGCAAATGGTGTAGGAGAAATAGCATTTAAGTCATTGTAAACGCTCAATGGATCAATAACTGCGTTCTCCGAGAAGAATTCTTGACAATAATTGACTTCATAAATATCTCCGCGTTGAATGTGTTTCCTTAGGTTTTCTACAGTTTCAATATAAGCGCTTTGATCTATTCGATTTTGAATATGTAATCTCTTTTTAACCTCTTGTTTGGTTATAAATTGTTTGATTTCTGTTAATATCGACGCATCTCCTTTTAAAAATATAATGGAATTATGCTCAAAGGCAATGAGGTATTCTGGGATAAAAAAATATAGGTCTGGGAAGCCTAGTTTGTCGGTACGTTTGGCACTTAATATTTCAACTTCATTTTTAAGTTCATAACTGAGAAGGCCAAACATCCAATCTTTATGATTTCCATAAAATGAGTGTAATAATGAAAATGCATTTCCTGCGGACGCGGAAAGTTCTTTAGTTGCGCCAACTGCAATTAAGCAGTCGTATTGTGTGTATGGTCCGGTATAGTTATTTGAATCTAGCACACAGCATACTTCATGGGTTGATGCCCATTGTAGGATTTGTGCTTTGTTTATGCTAAGATCTTCCATTGATGGGGCAAAGGTATGAAAATGCAGATTTAACAGGTAGATTAGTTTAAGATTGAGATATGAGATGTGAGATGTGAGATGGAGACGTTTATTGCTTGGTTAACGTTAACTTATTTTTAATTCAGGATCAAATCAAGCAGCTCATATAGTTTCTTTTTGTTTACAGGTTTTGAAACATATCCATTAAAGCCAGCAGACATTACCTTTTCTTTATCTTCAACAGATGAATAGGCAGTATTTGCTACTATTGGTAAGTGTTGATTAAAAGTTTTAATGGTTCTAAGTGCTTCATATCCATCCATTACAGGCATTTTAAGATCCATAAAGACTAAATCTATATCATGGTTACCAACACAAATATCTACCGCTTCCTTACCATTAATTGCCCTGATTACTTTATAGTCTTTCAATTTGAGTACTTTTTCAAGTAATAGGAAGTTAAAATCATTGTCTTCAGCTACCAATATTGTTTTATTGCCTGACAATGTCAATTTATTGTTGTTAATCTTTTCGGGGGTTGAACTTTCTGATTGAGCATAAGTTAAGGGTATGGTAAATGAAAATAGAGAACCTACACCTATAGCTGATTTTACTTTGATGGTTCCTCCGAGGAGTTCTACATATGCTTTTGTGATGGATAGACCTAAACCTAACCCACTTAATTTGATGGAAAAATCATCTTCAATTCTTCTAAACCTATCGAATATTATTTTAATGTTATGTTCAGCGATACCCAATCCAGTGTCTTGTACCCATATTTCGATATTGTTATTTTTCTTATCAATTTCATAACCAACAATTACTTTCCCTTTTCTTGTGAATTTTACGGCGTTTGTAATTAGGTTGGTTAAAATTTGTTTGAGCTTGGTTTCATCTGTTAAAATTTTATTTTCTGGCTTTTCAAGGCTTTCATTTATAGAAAAATCGATTTCATTTTCTTCTGCAATTGTAATTTTAATAGATTGATAAAGTTCTAAGATACATTGATCCAAGTCTACACCTTTGTAGTTAGGTGTGATCTGTTTGGAGTCGATTTTAGACATTTCTAATAGATCTTCAATAATTGAAGTTAGATTTCTACCGCTTTCTCTAATTATTTTAAGGTAATGAACTTTGTCTTCTTCACTTAAATCTGTATCATTCAGGAGGTCGCTAAAGCCCATGATTGCATTCATTGGCGTCCTAATTTCATGCGATAGATTTGCAAGGAAAGAAGACTTTAGTTTATCGCCTTCTTCTGCTTTTTGTTTGGCAATCTCCAATTGTTTGCGCTTATTGTTATTGTCTTCAAGAAGGGCACCTATATATCCCAAATCACCTCTCAGTTTTCGCAAGCTGATCATTGCTTGTTCATCTTTATTTTCTAGTATGCTTTTAATGAGCATTAGGGGCTTGTTAACCCATTTTCTATAATAGTAAAGATAAATTAATAGGTTAACGATCGTTGCAATAATGATGATACCCAGCATGTTTTTGGTATTGTCAAAGTTGAGATGAAATGCTCTTTCAAAGCGTATATCACCTACAGGATCATTTTTCCAATCTTTTAAATTGATATTGGCTATGATTTCAGCTTTATCCTTTTGATCTTTGAAATTACTGGGGACTATATTGATTTTCGAACTTGTTATTTTTTCAAGATTTGAGATGAATTTTTCATTCATCAATCTTGCCATAATTAAATATCCTGAAGGTTTTGACTTGTTTTTGAAGGGATCATCGGAAGGATGGATCGTAGCACCAAAAATTTCAACTATACCCTGTGGCAAGCGGCTATAGAATTTAACGAATTTTGATTTATAAAGCTTGTTGAGTACTTGATCTGGAATTGGACCTATGCTTTTTAGCTTTGAAGAAGTTGTTTGGTTAATGCATTGATTTTTAAGGTCATAAATTCCGATAAAATCTACCTGATAACTTATGAATTGACCTTCAATATATTCTTGATACCAGGAATTATCTTTTGTATGAATATAATCGACCATTTCGTCCCAGAAAGTAACATCAATTATTGCTGCAGCATGGGTTTTTGAATTGAGTTCAAAAATGGAATTTACTTCATTGCTATATTCTGTTAAAGCTGATTTATATACTGCTTTTTCCTGTCTGAAGGTATAAAAATAAAGGCAGAAATAAAGTATAAAGAAAAATGAAGTGGTGCCTAAAATCAGCACTAGTAAACGATAATAAATGTTGAGGCTAGAAAGAAATCGCATTAATTTAGTGGCTCTTGATAATTTATAAGCTTATTACTGATTTATGTTCTTCAATTTATCATTTTAGTAAAAAAAAATCCCCTTGGGCAAAAGCTCAAGGGGAAATATTTCGATTAAATTTTATTACTTCAACTTTAATGTTTGATTGCGATCAGGGCCAACGGAAAGATACTGTATCGGAACTTGTAGTTCATCTTCCAGAAATTTAATATAGTTAGCCAATTGACTAGGGATTTGGTCTGTGGTTGTAATTTTAGTGAGGTCTGTTTTCCATCCTTCAATAGCTTTTAATACTGGTTTGGGCTGGATTGAGATGATGTCATATGGCATGTAATCTATGGTTTCGCCATTATGTTCATAATGTGTACAGGCATAGATGGTGTCAAATCCGTCTAATACATCTGCTTTCATCATGATTAATTGGGTAACACCGTTTAGCATGATGGCGTATTTCAATGCTGGAAGGTCAATCCATCCACAGCGACGGGCTCTTCCTGTTGTTGCACCAAATTCATGACCAATCTGACGAAGGTTTTCACCAACTTCATCATCAAGTTCGGTAGGGAAGGGGCCACCTCCAACACGTGTACAATAGGCTTTAAAGATACCAAAAACATCGCCAACTTTATTAGGTGCGATACCAAGTCCAGTACAAGCGCCTGCGGTAGTCGTATTAGAAGAGGTTACGAATGGATAAGATCCAAAGTCTACATCTAATAAAGTACCTTGTGCACCTTCTGCCATTACTTTTTTACCCTCTTTTAGATATCCGTTTACAAAGTGTTCACTATCAACATGAGGAATAGTTTTAATAAATTCTATTGCTTCAAAGAATGCGACTTCTTTTTCGGTTAAATCATATTCAAACTCATAATGAGAAAGAATTTCCTTGTGTTTTTCGACTAGTTTATTGTAACGGGCAGCAAAATCTGGAAGGGTAGTATCTCCAACGCGTAAACCATTACGACCAGTTTTATCCATATAAGTTGGTCCAATACCTTTCAAGGTAGAGCCAATTTTGCCAGCGCCCATTTTTTGTTCATTTGCGGCATCCAATAACTGGTGAGTTGGCAAGATTAAATGTGCTTTGCGGGCAATTACCAATTTTCCTGCAGCTACAGGATCGTGACCAGCTTTTTTGAGATTATCTAATTCTCTTTTTAAAATAATGGGATCGATTACTACACCGTTTCCGATCAGGTTCATAATACCATCATTGAAAATACCAGAAGGGATGGTGTTGAGGACGAATTTCTTACCATCGAACTCTAAAGTGTGACCAGCATTTGGGCCGCCTTGAAAGCGGGCTATCATATCATATTGTGGACTTAATACGTCAACAATTTTTCCTTTACCCTCATCGCCCCATTGTAGGCCTAGTAGTACGTCTACTTGCGTCATTATTTTAAATTAGAAGAGATTATAAATTGATTATTAATTTGTTGCATGTTGTTTTTGAGAAGCTGCAGCTTTAATTGTAGCAGCAGCACTGCAATCGAAGCAGACGCCATAGAGATTTAGAGAATGGTGTTTGATGTCGAATTTTAATAAATCGCCAACCATGCTTTGAATTTGATGTATTCGCGGATCACAAAATTCTACAACCTTACCACAATCTATACAGATAATGTGGTCATGTTGGTGATATCCATATGATTTTTCAAATTGCGCCATGTTTTTGCCAAATTGGTGTTTTGTTACCAAATCACAAGAAACCAACAATTCGAGTGTATTATAAACCGTAGCTCTGCTAACGCGGTACTTTTGGTTTTTCATATGAATATAGAGTGTTTCGACATCGAAATGGTCATTTCTAGAATAAATTTCTTCTAGAATAGCGAAACGCTCAGGGGTTTTTCTTAAGTTTTTATTTTCGAGATAGGCTTCAAATATTTTTCTAACCAACTCATTGGTATTCTGTCCAGACATAGTTTTAAACTCCTTTCCAAAGGTAGGTAAATGATTACAGAGATTAAAATGATTACAAATATTATTACATATCAAACAGACTAATAGCTGATGATCTTATTGTGGCAAACTCCTTATTCTCAGTTATAATCTTATTATTGCATATCAAATCTTGTTACACCAGTTACACCTTTAACCTCTAATAAATTTTTGATCAGGTTATCTAAGTGATCTTTGTCATTTACAAAAATCATTATTGATCCATCGAATATACCATCGTTGGTATCTACTGTAATAGATCTCATGTTTACTTTAAAGTCATTAGAGATTACTTTTGTAATATTGTTGATTAATCCAACATCATCAATTCCGACAATATGTAATCCTGTTAAAAAAGTTAGCTCTTTTTGACCATTCCATTTTGCTTTAACAATCCTATAGCCATAATTAGCCATTAATTGGGCAGCGTTTGGACAGTTGGTCCGATGGATTTTAATTCCTTCGCTTACGGTTACAAAGCCAAAGACATCATCACCAGGTATGGGGTTACAACATGCAGCTAGTGTATAATCAATTTTTTGTAGATCTTCACCAATCAGTAGTGTATCTGAACCTGGGCCTTTTACTTTGCTTAAAAGCGCTTCAACGTTTTTACCATCATTTTTAAAATCATTCCCTCTATTTTCGATCTCCTTTTCACTGTTCAGATATTCTTTAAGATCCTTTAGTTCAATTTTGCCATTGGCAACACCAATAAAAAGATCTTGTGTGGATTGTAATTTGAAAAAATAGGTAAGCTTGTTTAGGTTGTCTGTATTGTAGGTGATCTTAAGGGATTTGAGTTTTCGTTCTAATGTTTCTTTTCCACTTTCTGCAATTTTCCGTTTCTCTTCTTTTAGGGATGATTTGATCTTAGATTTAGCTTTTGCAGTAACTACAATATTCAGCCAATCTTCTTTTGGTACTTGCTTGCCGGAAGTAATAATTTCTACCTGATCTCCATTCTGTAATTTGTGTGATAGCGGAACAAGCTTATGATTTACTTTTGCGCCAATACATCTTGCACCGACGTCGGTATGAATTTCGAAAGCGAAATCTAATGCGGTTGCACCAAGTGGTAGTTGAAGAAGTGCTCCTTTTGGAGTAAAAATGAAAATCTCATCTGAAAAGAGATTCATTTTAAAATCATCCAAGAAATCAAGGGCATTGGCCTCAGGATTACTCAACATTTCTCTAACTTTCTGTATCCACTGATCTAGACCATTGTCATTACTAGATTCTTTATACTTCCAATGTGCGGCAAAACCCTTTTCAGCAATTTCATTCATGCGTTGAGTACGGATTTGCACCTCTACCCATTGACCTTTTGGTCCCATTACGGTAGTATGTAGCGATTCGTATCCATTTCCCTTTGGCGAAGAAACCCAATCACGCAAACGGTCAGGATTAGGGCGATATAAATCTGTAACAATAGAATAAGCTTTCCAACAATCTGCTTTTTCATGTTCAGGTAAGCTATCCAAAATTATTCTGATGGCAAAAAGATCATAAACTTCATCAAATGGAATGTTCTTTTTCTTCATTTTATTCCAAATGGAATGGATAGATTTTGGTCTCCCGTATACATTTGCAACTAGCCCCTGTTCGGCTAAAATTTCATTGATTGGTTCAACAAATACCTTAATGAATAGATTTCTTTCAGCTTTTTTTTCATTGAGTTGGGTTGCGATGTACTTATAGGTATCTGGTTCAAGATACTTCATTGATAAGTCTTCCAACTCTGATTTTATAGCGTATAAGCCTAATCTGTGGGCGAGTGGAGCATATAGATAAATGGTTTCAGAAGCAATTTTGAGCTGTTTATGCCTTGGCATAAAATCCATAGTCCGCATGTTGTGCAACCGGTCAGCAAGTTTGATTAAGATTACGCGAACATCATCTGCAAGTGTGAGCAGCATCTTTCTGAAATTCTCTGCTTGGAGAGAGCTATTATAGTCAAAAACTCCAGAAATTTTGGTTAATCCATCGATGATTTTTGCTGTTTTCTTTCCAAATTCTCGTTCAATATCGTCGAGTGTGATGTCTGTATCTTCAACAACATCATGGAGTAGGGCGCAAACAATAGATGTTGTTCCCAAGCCAATTTCTTCGGCAGCAATTTGAGCAACAGCAATTGGATGGTAGATATAAGGTTCTCCAGATTTACGGCGCATATCTTGGTGGCTTTCTAGAGCCATTTCGAATGCTTTTCTGATCTCTTTTTTATCTCCTTTTTGTAATGTAGACTTAGAAGCTCGCAGAAGTGCGCGATATCTTTTTAAGATTTCTTGCTTTTCTGCCTCTATATCAATCACTAAAGTACTCTTCATTTGTTTTTTCTAAGTAAAATTATAGTATTTTAAGCTTTAAAAGATTATATTCGATTGTAGATAAAACGAATATATAAAATTAGCTTTAACTTTGTAACAAGCATAAATTTATGAAATATTATCGTCTCTTTATTCTGTTAATTGTCATGATTGCTTCTACTACGGTAAAAGCACAACAATCTAGTGGTGCTGGAATCTATCCTGAGAAGGGTAAAAATGATACAATTAGGGTAGCTGCAACCAATGATAATGGTTACATGATTCCATGGATTGGACTTAATGAAGTTGTGATTTGGGGTAAACGTACGTGGAAATCTGCGGCTGAACAGGCGGCTTACAATAGGTTGAGATATAATGTGTTAAAAGTAATGCCTTATGCCTTATTCGCAAAAAGGAGATATGAGAAGTTGGAACGTGACTTGGCATTGGTTGGGGATAAAAAGGCTCAGAAAAAATTGGTTAAAGAATGTGATAATGAAATTAAAAACATGTTCAATACCGAAATCAAAGAATTGACCATCACACAAGGTCAAATATTAACAAAATTAATTGATCGTGAAGTTGGTCGTACAACATATGATATAGTAAAGCAAACAAAAGGTGGTTTTGCTGCGTTTTCATATCAATTGGTTGCAAGAGTTGTTGGACATAATTTAAAAACAACTTATAGTGCTACCGAAGACAGAGACATTGAATCTATCATTGTCAATTCTGGATATTACCAACAATAAAATGAATTCTACAAAAACAATATATCCATTTAAGGTTAAGCTTTTAAATGGACAGGAGAAAAATTTATCTGATTACAGCGGTAAAGTTTTAATGATTGTGAATACAGCATCAGGTTGTGGCTTTACGCCGCAATTAGCCGAGCTTCAAAACCTAAGAAATGAATATGTAGAAAAGGGTTTTGAGGTACTGGGATTTCCTTCTAATGATTTCGGTGGACAAGAACCTTTAGATGGTGATGCGATCAATGAATTTTGCGAAGTGAACTTTGGCGTTCAATTTCCAATGTTCGAAAAAATAATGGTACGAGGAAATCATACCCATCCTCTTTTTAAGTTCTTAAGCGAAAAGAAGCTGAATGGGAATTTAAACTCTTCTCCAAAATGGAATTTTCATAAATACTTAATTAATAAAAATGGCGAGGTAGTAGATTATTTCTATTCCTTTACTAAGCCAGGTTCTTCAAAAATAAAAAAGAAATTGCAGCGCCTCTTAGATGAGGAATAAGAAGCAATTGATGGAAAATTATAAATAATGAAATTAGATATTCTTGTTTTTGCTGTACATCCAGATGATGCAGAGCTGGGTTGTTCAGGTACAATTTTAAAACATATCTCTCAAGGGAAAAAAGTAGGTATTGTTGATTTTACCCGTGGTGAACTTGGTACCCGTGGCACTTCCGAAACACGTGATCTCGAAGCTGCAGAATCTGCTAAAATATTAGGTCTACATGCACGTGAAAATCTTAGATTTAGGGATGGATTTTTCAAAAATGATGAAGCGCATCAATTAGAAATCATAAAAATGATACGTCAATATCAACCCGAAATCATTTTGACAAATGCCCTTCACGATCGTCACCCTGATCATGGTAGAGCTGGAGATTTAGCAAACGATGCCATATTTTATTCAGGTTTGCGAAAAATAGCAACTACATTAGATGGTGTTGCGCAACAGGAATGGAGACCAAGGCTGGTATTTCAATATATTCAGGATCGTTATATTAAACCTGATATCATCGTTGATATTAGTGATTTCATGGATAAAAAGATAGAATCAATCAGGGCGTTTAAAACGCAGTTTGATAGTCCAGATGAAAGTGAGCCACAAACTTATATCTCATCACCTGAATTTTTGGATAGCGTAATTGGTAGAGCAAGAGAGTTGGGCAAAAATATAGGTACACAATATGGAGAGGGCTTTACTTCTAGAAAATTGCTAGGTATAAGCAATCTCTTTGAGTTGCAATAACTCATCGGTCTTTAACAAGATCTGAACAAATACCGTCATTTTTTTGTTGTACTATAAACTTAATCATGGCAAATTTCCTTTCTTCTCTAAAAAGTGCTTATCAATTATTTAAGCATATTGATCTCGAAAAATTGGGTAAACTCTCTGCGAAGGTAGATTTGCCAAAGTTGCTTGATTCGGTTACACAGTTAGACGATCAGCAGTTTCAGGGATTAATGAAATTGATGTCTGTCAAAGGCAAAGACAAACCTCTTCCAGCAGTGGAAGGTGATTTTTATCATTTAGGTGATGAGGCTTTAAAGGATGAAGACAGAGCGTTACAATTGAAAGTTAGGGCATTTTTAGAAAAAGAAGTGAAGCCGATAGTAAATAATTATTGGTTGAAAGCAGAATTTCCACATGAACTTATTCCGAAAATTGCCGAATTAAACATTTGTGGCCTGACCTACAAAGGTTATGGTTGTGCGGGTAAATCTAACTTAATGGAGGGAATGTTAGCAATGGAAATGGCCAGAGTTGATACTTCTATTTCTACATTTTTTGGTGTTCAGAGTGGGTTGGTAATGGGATCTATTTATTTGCTGGGCTCAGAAGCACAGAAACAAGAATGGCTTCCTAAAATGCAGCAGTTTAAAACAATTGGTGCTTTTGGCTTAACCGAACCTGAAGTTGGCTCAGGAGCTGCTGGTGGATTGGGAACCACTGCAAAAAGGCAAGGTGATAAATGGATATTGAATGGACAAAAAAAATGGATTGGTAATGCGCCATTTGCTGATGTGACGATCATTTGGGCAAGAGATCTGGATGATAATCAGATAAAGGGTTTTTTTGTTCGTAAAGGTGCAAAGGGTTTTTCAGTAGAAAAGATGCTTGATAAAATGGCGCTTCGTATTGTCCAAAACGGATTGATCACATTGACAAATTGTGAAGTTCATGAAGATGATCGACTTCAAAATGCTAATTCATTTAAAGATACAGCGAAAGTTTTACAGATGACAAGGGCAGGAGTAGCTTGGCAGGCTGTTGGTTGTGCTAGAGGGGCCTATGAGGCTGCGCTAAGATACACACAAACACGTAAACAGTTTGGCAGGCCGATTGCCTCTTTCCAGTTGATCCAAAATCATTTAGTCGAAATGCTTTCTAACTTAACGGCAATGCAAACCCTGTGCTTTAGGCTTTCACAATTGCAAGACCAGGGTTTGTTAACTGATGAGCATGCTTCCTTGGCAAAGGTCTTTTGCTCAATGCGTACAAGGGATGTAGTGAGCAGGGCGAGAGAAGTAATGGGAGGTAATGGGATTTTATTGGAATATGATGTAGCAAGATTTGTTGCAGATGCTGAGGCAATTTATTCTTATGAAGGAACTAAAGAGATCAATACATTAATAGTTGGGAGAGCGATAACTGGTTTTTCTGCTTTTGTTTAACTGTCATATTAAGTAAAGCTTTTCGCTTTTGATCTTTAAGCTGTAAGGAAGACCATTTAGAGACACGGACTTTTCCCAAAGGGTTGCCTTTGGTGCAGATCTTCCAGACCCAATAGTAATGGGTTTAAATAGCTGAGGGTTAGCTTACCTAAAAGGATGTTTGGTTAATCCATAATTTCCCATGGCGCCTTTTTCATATAAAGCAAGGCAGGAAGCATTATATTTTTTATCAAAATTGACTATGCCAGGAGAAAGCTTAGTGGGAACTTCTGTATTTTCTAAAAAGTAATAAACTTTTGTATTTCCATATTTATGATGAGGCTTACTATTGCCATAAGCTTCTAGTTCAGCAATTGCTGGATCTTTTATAGTTACAATATACACTAATTGTACTGGTCCTGTATTGTTTTCATTTCTATAAGTAGCGACTTCCTTAAACCCTCCTTTTAAATCACTTTCTCCATTTGCTAAAAAGTCGAATGTTATCCATCCTACAATTAATACTAAAACAATAATTAAAACGACTGTTTGTTTTCTATACTTCATAAATTCGATTTTTATAAATGATGAATACAGTAAAATAAGTCAAATTTAAATTGCCAAAGTTATTTCGTTGTCGAAAATGACCAACAATACACACAATGTGAAGTTGCTATGATACTGAACTAGTCTGCCTGCAGTAGTTACAGTTTTGGTAAAATACTTTCCATCACTGCAATGCCTTCATCAATATGTTTTTTCTCTATACACAAAGCCGGACGGAAGCGAATGGTTTGGTTACCACAACCTAGAAACATTACATTTTTTGCCATGCCCTTTTGAATAAAATCATTGCGCATTTCTTTTGTAGGAAAATCAAAACCACAAAGTAATCCACGGCCTCTAACATTGCTCATTATTTCGTATTTTTCGGCTAGTTTGGCAAGGTTCTGTTTTAAATAACCACCAACTACTGCTGCATTTTCACAAAGTTGATCTTCCTCAATAATGTTGAGGATTTGGGTAGCACGAACCATATCGACCAAGTTTCCGCCCCAAGTAGAATTGATGCGAGAGGGAACATTAAATACATTTTTTTCGACCTCGTCTACCTTTTTGCCAACAAGTATGCCACAGACCTGCATTTTTTTACCGAATGCTACAATATCTGGTCTTGCCTGTTCGCTAAAGTGCTGATGGCACCAGAATTTCCCCGTTAAACCTACTCCAGTTTGCACTTCATCATAGATCAAAAATGCTTCATTCTCATCAGCTAATTGGCGAAGTTGAATTAGAAACTCCTCGCGTAGATGATTGTCTCCTCCTTCAGATTGAATGGGTTCTATAATGATGGCACATATCTCATCCTTATGATCGGCAAAGGCCTGTTTAATCTGTATAATCGATGCTGTTTCCGTATCAATTGCAGTTGTTAAATTGGTATCGATTAATGGAAATTTAATTTGTGGAACGCTTACCCTCGGCCAGTCGAATTTTGCGAACCATTTTGTTTTATCTGGTAAAGTGTTCGTTAAACTAAGTGTATATCCAGTACGGCCATGGAAAGCTTTTTCAAAATGTAATACTTTGAAGCCTTTCTCCGATGTATAACCTTTTGCGAAGTTTTTTTGAACTTTCCAATCCATTGCTACTTTGATCGCATTTTCTACGGCTAAGCCTCCGCCAGCAATGAAAAAGGCATGTGGCAAGTAGGATGGAATTCCAATTTTAGCAAAGGTGGCAACAAATTCTGCATATTGTTGGGTGTAGACATCTGAATTTGAAGGATTGGCCATGGCTGCAAGTAAAAGGTTATGTTTAAAGCCTTCGTCGTTCGTCATTTTGGGATGATTGTAGCCTAATGGTACAGAAGCAAAGCAGGTAAAAAAATCTAATAAATTGCGGTTATACTTTGAATCATAAATATAAGCGCCGTTACTTTTTTCTATGTCGTAGGTAAGGTCGAAACCATCAGCAAGGATATGCTGTTGCAAAGTTTCATTTACTTGATCTGGTGCTACACTAAGTTTGTACATATTATTAGTTTTGGATGTTCCCAAATGTAGTAAAATGTGCCAAATAATCAAATTTAAGCACTATTTAGGCTTAAATTATAAAAACTAGGTTTAAACGATTTAAAGTTAGTTTTTGCTTAGGAGTAATTAGATTTTTGTTATTTGTGACAAGAAAATAAAATCGAATTCCTCTTTTGTCGATGGAAAACACGGAATTTCCTTAATTAATTATACCTACCTTACCCTACATTTAAAAAGCGTGTTATGAAATATGGAGTGGTGATTAGTTTTAATAGTATTAAAGGAATTGGAAGCATCCAAGATAATAGAACTAAAGAAGAATATACCTTTTTGAAAAGTGATTGCCCGCACGAAGTGGAAATCTTAGACGAGGTTGGCTATGAAATAGTGACCGAAAAAAATAAGGTTAGAGCAATACAGGTGAAGCTAAGCTAAATAAATTTTTCCTTCATGCCGAGAATTCCGAGTAGACCTCCAGTATGGATAGCCAATACTTTTTCGTCCGATTTAAAATAATTTTTGTTTGCCAAATCATAAATGGCATAAAACATTTTAGCAGTATAAACAGGATCAATCAGGATACCGGTACTTGAGGTAAAGGTTTTAATGAAATTTAAGAGCTCTGAGGTGGTTTTTGCATAACCCCCAAAATGATAATCAGTATGTAACTTCAAATTACTGGTGTTATTTTCATATCTTCTAATTTCTGATGCTAAAAAAGCCCCTCCCTTTAATACGGGGATGACATGGAGCTGTGTCCTTAATTTATGTTGGTTAATTCCACGTAATAGGCCAGCTGCCGTGGTTCCGGTTCCTGCAGCACAAAATATATGATCGTAATGAGTTGATAGCTCAGAGATGATGTCTGCACAACCCTTTACGGCTTCTTCGCTTGCTCCGCCCTCATCAACAAAATAGGTAGTGTTATCTTCTCCAAAGTTGAGCTGATATAACATTTGCTTGTTGCGATATTGTGTTCGGTCGCTAAAAATTATATTCATACCAAACAGCTTACAGATGACGAGCATTTCATTTGAAACTTCTTCACCTCTTACAAATGCTGTAGATTTTAAGCCTGCTCTGGCTGCTGCTGCAGCTGTTGCCACCAAATGGTTAGAATAAGCGCCACCAAAAGTTACTAAATGAGTTTTTCCTTTGCTCATCGCATCTTTTAAGATATATTTCAGCTTCCGCCATTTATTTCCAGAGATATAAGGATCGATCAAATCATCACGTTTTACCCAAAACGAAAAATCCGAAAGAAAATATACTTGCTGTATTGGACTGAAAATTTCCATAAATAAAAAAAAGCTCTTCAATAAAGAAAAGCTTTTTAAATGAAGATTTAAAATATTCTACTTATTTGGTGGCTACTGACAACATTTGTATCATTAATACTAGTTGTAGCACCACTAAAAATTATCCTTGTGTATAGAATTATATTCTTACACTAATAATGTGCTTTTTCTACAATTAATTTTTGATTATGGGCGGAAATAAATTTTCCTAATCAAATAGGGGAAAAAGTTCATTACAATTTTAACGTTTTGAGTAAAGTTTTTCATAGGCCGATTATTGTATTCGATAACTCATTAACAAAAAATAAGCCAATTGCTTTTTTTTCACTTATTCAATTTGTTAATCTTATTTTTGTGGCATGGAAAACAATATTATTGACCAGGAAGAAGAGCAGGATTTATTTGAACATTTTAATATTGTTGTAGATAAAGGACAGTCGTTGTTGAGAATTGACAAATTTTTGATGCACCGTATAGAAAATGCGTCAAGGAACCGTATACAAAATGCTATTGATGCTGGAAATGTTCTGGTAAATAAGTCATCCGTAAAACCCAGTTATAAAGTAAAGCCATTTGATGAAATTTCTATAGTTTTTGCCCATCCTCCACGCGATACAGAAGTTTATCCAGAAAATATTCCGATTGATATCGTTTATGAAGATGCAGATCTATTGGTGGTCAATAAGCCAGCTGGTATGGTTGTGCACCCAGGTTTCAATAATTATACAGGTACTTTGGTAAATGCATTGGCATATCACTTTGAACAGTTACCTACTTTGCCGGGTAATGATGGCAGGCCAGGGTTGGTACATCGTATAGATAAAGATACATCCGGACTTTTACTGATCAGTAAGAACGAAATTACAATGACCAAATTGGCTAAACAATTTTTTGATCATTCTATTACGCGTAAATATATTGCATTGGCATGGGGAGATGTTGAAAAAGATGGTAGGGTGGAAGGATATATTGGTAGAAGCCTGAAAAATCGAATTGTAATGGACCTTTATGACGATGAAACAAAAGGCAAATGGTCTGTTACCAACTATGCTGTTATAGAGCGGTTGGGTTATGTAACACTGGTAAGCTGCCAACTTGAAACTGGGCGTACACATCAGATAAGGGCACACATGCAGCACATTGGCCATCCATTATTTAGTGATGCCAATTATGGTGGAGATAAAATTTTAAAAGGAACAACATTTGCTAAGTATAAACAATTTGTAAATAACTGTTTTGAAATGATGCCTAGGCAAGCATTACATGCGCAAACTTTAGGATTTATACATCCGACCACTAAAAAATATATGGAGTTTGAGGCTCCATTGCCGGCAGATTTTGATGCCGTCCTAAATAAATGGCGTAATTATGCAGCACAACCATAATGAGCTATGTCACAATACATATTATTTAATGATGAGTTTTTCGCAGCGGATGAAGCTGTAATAAAAGCAAGCAATCGTGGTTTTAAATTCGGTGATGGTTTATTTGAAACCATGAGGATGAGTAATGGAAAACTACAGTTTGCAGCTCAGCATGCCGATCGACTAAGGGCAGGAATGAAAGCCCTGAAAATGGAAGGCTATTCGCTAATGGATGAGTATTTTTTAAGACAGAAAACCACTGAGCTCCTTAAAAAGAACAAAATCCATGGTAATGCCCGTTTTCGCTTAACTATTTATAGAGATGGAGAAGGATTATATACGCCAGAACATAATAAAACTGGTTATTTACTGGAAGGATTACCCTTGGAAGATGCACATTATGAGCTCAATAAAAAAGGGCTGATCATTGATGTATATGATGAGATTACTAAACCAGTAAATAAAATTTCCAATTATAAAACGAGCAATTCCTTATTATATGTGATGGCTGGTTTGTTTAAAAAGCAACATCGCTTGGATGAAGCGCTAATTTTAAATCAACATGGGTTTTTATGTGAAAGTATAAGCTCAAATGTATTTGTTGTTTATCAGAAACAGATCTATACACCAGCGCTTTCTGAAGGATGTGTTGCAGGTGTAATGCGGACAATAGTTTTGCAACTGGCAAAAACTTATCAACTTCCAATAATTGAAGCCCAGATTAGTCCTGAGATTTTAAAGGAAGCTGAAGAAGTTTTTGTAACCAATGCAAATAGTGGCATCAGGTGGGTAATGGGCTATGGTAAAAAGCGTTATTTTAATGAAGTCGCTAAAATGTTAAGTATAAAATTGAATGAATTGATTGGTTAGACGATTATTTATAAGCCTGCTATTTTCTTAATCTTCTTTAAGTTTTCAGGATAAGTTTGTAACTACTTTTTTTCTTGATAGTTATAATCTCATCCCCCTTAAAAATTCATCGATCAACATTCGTTTTTTACCTTCGAACTGCACATCGGTTAATTTGATGAACCCATCTTTGGTCGCAAATTTTAGAAAGGTTTTTCCATCAGTTAAAAATGCTCCGGTAGAAATCCCAGGTTCTTTATCATCAGGCTCTGCATTAAAAATCTTTAATGTTTTATCGTTTAAAGTGGTAAAAGCTGTTGGGTAGGGGCTTAATCCGCGGATTAAATTATAAACAGTTTGGTTATTTTGGTTCCAGTCTATCTTACAAAAGTCCTTAAAGATTTTTGGTGCGCTTTTAAGGTCATCACTTTGTGGTTGTGGTACTTCATTGTAATCATCAGCCTCAATGGCCTTAACAGTCTTCACAAGGAGGTTAGCCCCCACAACCATTAGTTTATCATGTAAGCTACCTGCTGTTTCATCTGGAGCGATTGCTATAGCGTCAGAAAATATAATATCGCCTGTGTCAATTTCTTGTTTTAGAAAGAAAGTTGTAACGCCACTTTCTTGTTCACCATTTATAATTACGTGGTTAATGGGTGCCGCACCACGATATTGCGGCAATAGCGAACCATGAAGATTGATGGTGCCCTTCGTAGGCATTTGCCACACCAATTCTGGGAGCATCCTAAATGCAACAACAACAAATAGATCAGCATTTAAAGCTTTAAGCTCTTCAATAAATATTGGATCTTTCAGTTTTAAGGGCTGAAGTACCTTTAAGCCATTAGCTACTGCATATTTTTTTACGGCACTTTCATTTAATTTTTGACCTCTGCCTGCAGGTTTATCAGCTGCGGTTACCACACCAACAATGTCTAAACCGGCATTTTGTAAAGCACTTAAAGAGGCAACTGCGAAATCGGGCGTACCCATAAAAACTATTTTCATCGGCTATTGTTTAAGAGAGCAAAATAACTAAAAATTTAACTGATATTTTTTCTTAATCTTTATGGTTTCAACTTCCGAAGTAATCGATTCAAGCAATTTGGTGTACGTCCATCCAGCGCAGCCAGGTTTATACAGAAAGGGCAAACCAGGTCATTTTTATTATGTAGATAAAAATGGGGATCGTATCAAAAATGAAGCCGATTTGGAACGGATAAAAAAGTTAGTGCTTCCTCCTGCATGGACAGAAGTATGGATTTCTCCTAGAAAAAATGGGTATTTACAGGCGGTGGGTTTAGATGCAGCAGGTAGAAAACAATATCGCTATCATCATGATTGGACTTCAAGACGGTCGGATCATAAATACTTCAGGTTATTGGAATTCGGAAAAGTTCTCCCCAGTGCACGTAAATTGATTGCAAAAGACTTAAGGAGAAAAGAATTCGATGAACGGAAAGTATTGGCTATTTGTGTAGAGGTTATGCAAAAAACTTTAATCAGGATCGGAAACGATAGTTACCAAAAAAGCTACGGCAGTTACGGACTGAGTACATTAAAGGATAAACATTTTAAACAGACCGGAGAAAAATCTATCCTCAGCTTTGTTGGTAAAAAGGGAGTTAAGCAAGAAGTGGAGCTTACGGATAAAAGTCTGATCCACTTGGTTAAAAAATGTAAGGACATTCCTGGACAGGAACTTTTCCAGTTTTATACCAATGGAAAAGAACATAAAGCTGTTGACTCCGGCATGATCAATAATTACATCAGGGAAATTACCGGATGTGATTTTACGGCAAAAGATTTTAGAACCTGGGGCGGAACATTGGAAGCACTAAGGCAATTGGCGTCTTGTTCCGTTAAATATCCCGAAATGAACAAAAAGAAAATCGTGGTAGAAGTGCTAGATTGTGTAGCTAGTAAATTGGGGAATACCCGGGCAGTTTGTAAAAGCTCATACGTTTATCCACTACTACTCGAGGTTTATGAAGAAGACGGGTTACAAAAATATCTTCAGAAGATAAATACGGTAAGACCAAATAGCACTGTAGCAATGCAAAATGATGAAAAGGTATTATTGGAATTTTTAAAGAAAGTTAGTAAAGCTAAAAGCAAGAAGAAGTAATTTTTGGGAGTCGGAAAGTCAGGGAGTCGGTGCCAAAGGCATCCCTTTTGGGAAAAGCCCGTTCCCCTCATCAATGCTGTAGCTTTGACCAAAGATTAAAGCTACAGCAACTGTGGCTTAATTTAATTATCTGCTAAGCAAACTTTTATAAGCAGTACTAAATAAAGGTGTTTCAATATTTAACCTTTTTCCTTCATTTACAACATAACCTGTTAAGGATTCTAATTCAGTCTTTGAACTGGAATTTAGATAATCTCTATGCATGGATGATGTCGCATCATAAGGTAAAGTTTCGTAATGCGAGATAGATTTTTCAATAATTTGAGGATCTACAGTTATGTTTTTGCTAATGGCAATTGTTTTAACTTCTTTTATCAATTCAATTAACGTTTCTCTATGCTCTTCAAGTAGTTTCCCTATAGTGCTGTCAAAATAAGAAGTTGCTGTTGCGATACAGGAAAGAAAGATGAATTTTTCCCAGATAACTGATGAAATATTTGTCGATAATGTTGCTGATATACCAGCATTAGCTAATATCATTTCTAATGACGTTAATCGATCCTCGCTATAATTATCTAATCCAAAATAAATCTTCTGGTTATGCCCCATATTTTCTATAACACCAGGTGTTTTGATAGTGGAAACAATATAAGCACATCCTTTTAATACCAGATTTTTAGGGAATACTTCTTTTATTTTCTCAGGAGACTCAACTCCATTTAATAAGGGCAGCAGGATCGTGTTTTGATCAATACAAGGTTTTAATTGCTCAAGTATTGACTTTAAATCATAATTTTTAGTACAGATAATGACGAAATCAGCAATACCTATTTCACTCGGATCCGAGGTCTCTAAATAGGGCTTTGCAACAAAGCTTTCATCACCGTTGATTACTTTTAAACCATGCTCACGAATTTGTTCCAGGTGTTTCCCCCTTGCAATAAAAAAGATTTGTACTGTATTATGCTCAGCATATTCCTTGGCCAACAAGCCTCCAAAATAACCACCAACACCACCTATTCCTGCAATAACAATTTTAGTTTGGTCTAACATTAATGAGTGATTTAATTGATATAGCCAACCAAAATTGTAAGATCAAATAAACAAAACCTAATTTCCTTTTACAGAATGTACAGGTTGTTCGCTTTCTTCTTTCCGTTTAGCTGGATTTTTTGCTTTAGCTGTAGCAGGTTCTTTTTTATAGGTTTTATCTTCTGGTTTTTTAACCGCTTTATCACCTTTGTCAACCTTGTTTTTAGGTTGTGGCTCTAAAAAATTACTCGAAGCTTTTTCACTTTTCTTTTTGATTTCCTCATTCATAAAAATGTCTTTTATGGATAAAGCAGATACTTTTTACGCATTTCTTTGTAATTGCTTAATCCTGGTTCCCAGCTTGCACGGATTTCTTTTTCAGATTTGCCATCAATAATTTGTTGCCTAAAATCACCCACGCCAACTAATTTTTCTATTGTACCCATTTGGGTGCTCAGCTTACTGTTAAAGAAATCTTCCTTTTTAGGTGAAGCTTTATACAATTCGATAACCCAACCAATGTTGATTTGTTTGGTTTTTCTGAAAATAGAAGTATCATAATTTCTTAAATCAAGGCCATAACAAACCTGATCTTTAAAAATCGGGGTTTCTGCCATACCCTTTATTCCTGTAGGCGTAAAAGAAAATTTATAAATGTCTTTCAAGTATGGAGCACCTAACACCGTAAATGGAAATTGTGTGCCTCGACCATGGTTAAGGTAAATTCCTTCGAACAAACAGGTACTTGGATACAATAAGATAGATTGTGCCGTATTTAAGTTTGGAGATGGTTTTACAGGGAGTACATAAGGCATATCATGTGTGTAATTCGCATTTTTTATTACAGTGATTTTGCATTTTACCTTGTCTTTTAACCAACCTTCGCCATTTAACATTTGTGCATATTCACCCAATGTTAAACCATGAACAATAGGAATTGGCTGTATCCCGATACCAGATTTATATTTTGGATCTAAAATAGGACCGTCAATATAAAAGCCATTTGGATTTGGGCGATCGAAAATCATGACCTCTTTGTTGTTTACCGCACAAGCTTCCATTACGTGTTGTAAGGTATTCATATAAGTGTAGAACCGAACGCCAACATCTTGAATATCAAAAATCATGATGTCAACATCTGAAAGATCTTCTTTAGTGGGCGTACTATGTTTGCCATATAATGAAATTGCCTTAATACCAGTTTTCGCATCCACCGCATCATCAATACTTACACCTGCACTGGCATCACCCCTAAAACCATGCTCTGGACCAAAGATTTTAACGATATTAACACCACGTTTTACCAAACTATCAACCACAGTTAATTTGCCGATAATTGAAGTAGGATTAACCACCATCCCAATTCTTTTTCCTTTTAGCAAGGGTAAATATTTTTCGGTTTGTTCTGCTCCAGTTTGGAATGATCTGGCTTTGTTTTTTGACTTGTCTATATTTTCGGCCTTAACTTTGCTGGGATCTGGTACATTCGGATTAACTTTTGATTTAGGTCCCTGGCCACATGCGGTGAGTGCAACAACAGTTAGTATTGATGTAAATACAACAGCAATTTTCTTCATGGTATAGGTTTTTTTTAAGAATTATACGCTATTTCAAAATCGAATCAGCACTTTTGCTAAGTTACAATTTATTATAAAATTTGAATATAGAATATTTCATAGCGAGGCGGATTGCCATTAAATCGGAGCGGACATTTTCAAAGCTCATCGTACGTATTGCCATCGCAGGCGTGATGCTGAGCCTTGCTGTAATGATTTTGTCAATTGCCATCATTAAAGGGTTTAAAACCGAGATCCAGGATAAAGTAAGAGGTTTTATTGGTGATGTTCAGATTTACCGTTTTGATCTCAACGGATCGTTCGAGAAGTCCCCTTTCGTACCAAATGACACCACATTAAATTATCTCAAGCACAACAAGGCCATCCAATCTTATTATCCTTTTGCCACTAAACCCGCAATTATCTCTGCCAATGGCGAAGTAGAAGGTATAAACTTTAAAGGCATTGATCAAAACTATGATTGGGGCTTCATCAAAAAACACCTTATTAGGGGTAACATTATTAATTTTAATGATTCAACAGTTAATCAAATCTTGATTTCTGATTATACCGCGAAACGTTTAAAACTCAAAGTAGGGGATGATTTTCTGATGCATTTCATTCAGAACCCACCAAAGAAAAGAAAGTTCAGGATTGTCGGCATCTATTCGGTTGGTATCGAGAATATAGATAAGAACTTTTCAATAGGTGATATCAAAATCATTAGGAGTGTAAATAAATGGAAAGCAAACCAAATGGGGGGGATGGAGGTTCGGATCAAAGACTTTAGCAACCTCCAAATCGAATCGCTTGATATCTACAACAACCTTGAAATGATGTTAAGGTCGCGATCGGTAAAAGAAAGTACCCCTGAAATTTTTACCTGGCTTTCTCTATTGGATGTGAATACCAAAGTTTTATTGGCATTGATGATGATTGTTGGTGTAATTAACATGATTACCGCCCTATTGATCATGATTTTAGAGCGAACAACAATGATAGGTCTGCTTAAGTCAATGGGAATCTCGGATCTGAGCGTAATGAAGATCTTTCTTTACAATGCAATTTACCTGGTTGGCATTGGTTTAATTTTGGGTAATATCTTAGGCTTGGGGATTGCTTATTTCCAACAATACACGCATATTTTTAAATTAGAACAAACCAATTACTATCTAGCTTATGTACCAATGGAAGTACATTTTATAGATGTTTTGGTACTGAACGTGGCTACAATTGTGATCTGTGCCGTGGTGCTGATTGTACCCTCTTTACTGGTGAGCAGAATTAGCCCGTTAAAAGCGATAAGGTTTAAATAGTTCGTAACCCAGTTTTGCTTTTGCTTTTCGAGAAGATAACCGATCCCGCACGGTTCTATCGTGTGAACACATCGTTATAAGGCTCAAAACAAGTGATTAATTTGATAAACTAATCATTTTACAGGTAAATTATGTATAAGCATTGTTCCATGAAAGGTGGGGTTATGCATCCATACCAACTATGATCCATTAACCATTAACCAACAATTCAACCTCAATCCAATCCTGCTGTTGTAGGCCTGCAAATGCTGTTCTTGGTGGCAAATTCAGATAGGGATAAGTTACTTTTGAAAGATATAGGCCAGTAGGATGTGCTGGCTCCAACATTTTTGGCGTTTCTTTGCTAATCAGCATGTGCTCAAACTCTTCAACTTTCATATGGCCAGTTCCGATCTTTAAAAGTTTACCAGTAATAATCCTGATCATCTTCCCTAAAAAACGATTGGAAGCAATGTGGAAACGAATTTGATCGCCATTTGCCGTAGTAAATAATTTTGCATCCATAACATTGCAGATTGTGTGCTCATTTTTATCCGGCGCAGTGCAAAAAGCACGGTAATCTTTATATTGGGGCAACAGATCAACTGCCTTTTTCATCTCTGCCAGATCTAATTTTTCTATGGCATAATAAGAGCTCAGCTGACTCAAAAAGGGATCTTTGTAAGTGTGGATGTAATAATCATATTTACGCTGTACCGCATCAAAACGCGCGTGGGGTTTGCCTTCCAAAGGGATCACATCAAAAACTGCGATACTGTGCGGCAATAGCTTGTTGAGCCTAAAAATAAGATCGAAATCCCATTCCTGATCTATATCTGCGTGAAAAAAGAATTGGCTGGCATTAACTCCAGTATCTGTTCGGCCGCAACCATTAATGCTTATTGGTGTTTTAAAAACCTGACTTAGCTTGCTCTCAATTACTTCCTGAACACTATAAACTTTTGGCTGTTTTTGCCAACCACTATAACTGCGGCCCTGGTAACCGATGTGAAAAAAATACCTCAAAAGATTTTGTTTGAATTGCAAATGTAAGTTTTACCTGCCAATTTTAATGGTTTTTGCCAGTGCATCGAACAATTTCACATCCTCATCTACTGCCAGTTCATTGATAAAGCTTACTTGGAAGAAATAATTCCCATATGGAATTGAATAGTTGCTTACACGTACTTTAGTAGACTCATTACCTTTGATTGTTAAAGTATAAGTGCCCACAAAATAAAGAGCTTTTGCACCGTTTAATTCAGTTGCTTCTAGTTTTTTAACAAATGAAAAGTCATTAAATATGCGTTGAAGAGACCCCATGCTGTTGTTCATTACTGCACTAAACTGTTCAAATGTTTTAGTGGGATTAGTTCTAACATTTATCTGAATGGTCGGTATTACGCCTGCATGGGTCTTAGGGTCATATTTATAAAAGGACGTCAATAAATAAGAACCATTACTGCTTTTAATCAATTTGGCAAGCTCATCTTCATCTAATTTTAGCTTGCCTAAATTTTCAGTGATCATCTTTTTATCACCCGTCATCCAGTTTTCAGGTTCCTGCATACTAAAACCATAACGTTCATCTTTAAATATCTTTTGTCCTAGGGCAACAGCCGAAAGCGAAAATAAAAGACATAATAACAGCGCAATCTTTTTCATCATTTTTGAAGTTTTACCAGTCTCTTTAAACCCAAGCTACAGCCATAATGTAAACCCTCATGTGATACGATGAAAGTAAGGGCATCAGCTATTTTTTCCAGTTTAAACCCAGCGTAGGTAGAAACAGTATAAGGCGTATAATTTCCGAAAATATCACGTTCAAGGTCCACAACCAATTGATCTATAGTGCTAATTAAATAACCTTTCATTTGTGCAATCTCTGCTTCACTGAAAGGCCTTTCTGGTTTAGAACCATTTCTATATAAGTCGATCAGCTCTTCTTCTATTAAAAATTTATTTCCAGAAAGTTTATAGCATAACATCTGTTGACTAACTACTAAATGTCCAATCTGCCATGCCAGGTTGTTGTTGAAACCAGATGGGATGTAGTTTAATTCATCTGTTGTTAATTCTTCAACCAAGCTCAATAATTTGTTTCTTGATGCCCTTATTACTTCGATTATTTTTTCCATTAGTTGCTAAGGTGAGTTATTTTTCTTTTTTTCCTAACCACAGCAGACCATCGATGATCATTTTATTCTGTATTTCGTTGTCGAAAGTCTGTGATAGCGATGTGGTAAATTTATTATATTTATGCTCATAATCCATATCATTGTGGCCCATGTTTACATAAATCATTTTATATTTTTTGTTGCTCCAAACTACCGGATAATATCCACTTGTCCATATTTCGTATGCCTTAGGTCCAGTTCCCAGTGGAAAGCTTGTAGAATCAACAGCTAATAAAATATTGATATCTGGGTTTTTGCGAAGATCTTTTTCCCACCTGTACCATTCATTAGGTTGCGACTTAAATGTTTCGGGTAGGTTTTTAGTAGCGGGATGGTTTTTATTGACCCTTAAAATAGCTGATGTTGGTCGCCAAGTATTGCTTCCGTATTGTCCAGAGCCTAAAAACTCATTATGGTACCAGTCCCAATTTTGGGGGAAACTAGAGGGGGTTAGTGCAAATGCAGCAAAGTGAAATCCCATCCATGCACCTCCATTTTTCATATACGTTTCGAATGCTGTCCTTTGCTCGATATTTTCTGGTCTGGTATCTAGAAAGAGCACAACTTGATATTTAGCTAAAAAAGCTGCATTTAAATTGCTCCAGTTTGAAGTAGAATCATAAGAAAAGCCATGTTTTTCTGCCATTTTGGGGAACCACTTATTCGCCTCATGAACATAACTTACATGTGCCTCATCATTTTTTCCCGTGTAAAAAGCAATCACTTTAAACTTTGGTGCTTTTTGGGCATAAACTCCATGAACCAAGCAACAGCAAAAGAAAGACAGCAAAAAGAGGTTTCTTTGAGTTTTTAATAAGAAGTTCATATATCAGTTATTTGGTTGGTAAAACTATGTTGCTGCAGTTAAACTCAGCAACATAGTAAGCTTATATTTTTATTTGGCAGGACTTGGTTTTGCATTTTTAACATAGCTGTCCAACCATGTATTCATTTCCCAAAGCATGTGCAGGATATTCTCTTTTGCACGATAACCATGTGCTTCATAAGGAAGATAAACAAAACGTGTGGTGCCACCAAAACCTTTAATTGCGTTGAATAACCGTTCGCTATTAATTGGAAATGTACCTTGATTATCATCCATTTCTCCATGGATCAATAAAATAGGCGTTTTAATTTTATTGGCATAGCTAAATGGGCTCATTTCATAATATAATTGAGGAGCATCCCAATAGGTACGGTCTTCATTCTGGAAACCAAAAGGCGTCAGTGTTCTATTGTAGGCGCCACTTCGGGCAATACCCGCTTTAAATAGATTGGTATGCGCTAATAAGTTCGCTGTCATAAAAGCACCATAGCTATGGCCACCAACTGCCATGCGGTTTCTATCGCCAACACCCATTTCACTCAATTTGTTGATCGCAGCATCGGCATTTAACTTTAATTGCTCAACAAAGGTATCATTGGGCTTTTTCCCATCTTTAGCTACAATTGGCATTTCAGCATTGTCTAAAACTGCATATCCCTGCGTAACAAAGAAAATTGGGCCACCAGAGCTAATGGTGGTAAATTTGTCCTGAGATCCCCTAATTTGTGCAGCATCAGCAGCAGAATTGAATTCGCGAGGGTAAGCCCAGATCAGCACTGGTAAAGGACCATCTTTTTCTTTATTATAACCTTTAGGTAAATACAGGTCTCCGGTAAGATCAATTCCATCCGCACGTTTATAAGATATTTTCTCTTTTGATACGCCTTCAAGTTGTGCATAAGGATTGCTGAAATTGGTAATCTGTTGATCGGCAATACGTAACATCAAATTCTTGATGAAATAATTCGGCACTTCTTTTTGGCTTTCTTTGCGGGTTAAAAGCACAAGTTTTTGAGGGTCGATAACATCGGTTACCATTTCAAACGAACCTTCTTTACTGCGCCATAAAACCTCAGACTTCTTAGTGTTGAGGTCAAATTTGGCTAGAAAAGGTAAATCGCCTTTGGCAGAAGCACCTGTCATATTGTTCAATAAAAGTTTCGTGCCATTATCTGTGGTTAGAATAACCTGACGTCCGTACTTGTTTTTTTCCGTTACAGGTGATCCCGGATTGTTGTAGGCGTCGTTTGTGCTCAATTCATACAACAGCTCCAAAGTTCCTGTTGAAGGGTTGTAGCGGCTTAATTTCGAAGTCTGTTTTGTTCTAGATGATTCTCTTACCAAAGCCAATGTTGCATTTCCCCAACTGGTACTTCCATAACGCATCTTAGTTTTGAACAGTTCTTTTGGCACACTGGTAAAAGGTGCAGACAATTGTAAAACGGCATCATGATACTCAACATTTGTTTTGATCAGCCCACTATCTAGCGGTTGTGCCCAAACTAAAGTAGCCGCTTCATCATCACGCCAATCAAAACCACGAGGCACGTTCTGTACATTATCATATCCTGATGGCCTTACTTCTGTTGAAGGCAAATCAGCTAACATCTTCACTACCTTTCCAGTTCTATCGGTAATATTTAATACCGATGGAAAACCACCTGCCGAAACTAAATACGAAAAGGGTTTTTTAATGGTACGAACCATCATATAGTTTTTGTCTGGCGATAAGCTAATACTGCTATAAATTGCCGGTTTGCCAATTGGAGTTTCGATGCCTGCTTTGTTCTGTACAAGTTGTGAAGTGGCAAAAAACTCAAATAACTGTTCATCAAATGGTGATTTGATTAAATCTTGTAAAGTCGCACTTGGAGCCGCCTTGCCCAAATTTTGCTGTATGGTAGGTCCTTTTGGTGCCAACGGACGAGTAGGTGCAAGATTAGCTGCTTTTGTAGCCGTACGATAAAGCACCGTATTTTCATCAACCCACGTTGCGCCGCCATTGCCCATAATTGCATTTAAAGGCTGTTTATTTACTTTGGTTGCTTTGCCGGTAACAATATCAATAATATAGAGATCAACCCTGGTTGGAGAAGTATTGGTCACCGCAATTTTGGTTTCTGAGGGGCTCCAACTTACATTGCCACCAAAAAAAGGACTAGGCAATCCGGTTACAGCAATTGTTTTGCCTGTTTTTATGTTCTTTAAGCTGAAGCTGTTGATGTAAGTCTGGCGGCTTGGCGAATAATTATTCGGGTTGATACGCATGCCTGCGATCCGATATTCGGGCATAGCGAGTTCCTCGATAGAAGGGAAAGAATTTCGTTCACTCAACAACATCCATTCTGCCTTACTATCGATGCTTACAGATGGAGTGGGCTTAGCTAAAAGTAGATCGGCAATTGCCTTTGGTGGCATTTGATAATTTATTGCGTCTTGAGCAAATGCTGTACCGCCTAAAGCAATAAAAAAGAGGTTTAAAATGATTTTTTTCATATTGTTGTTTAAGGTTCCTTCAGGGATAAACTTACGGATAGTTTGAAATAAATCATTGATGTATCAAAAATTTGATATTGATTAGGGGGGTGGTGGGTTTTTTAGCCACAGCTGCACAGGTTAGTTACGAGTTAAGTGTTATCAGTTATGAGGTTGGGTGTATAACAGGCCAAAGGCTTTTAAGCCACAGCTGCACAGGTTAGTTACGAGTTAAGTGTTATGAGGTTGGTCCTATGCCAGCCCAAAGAACATGAAAATGAGCGAATCAATTATTAAATGTATGTTAGTTAATACTGATTAAATCTTGAAAATTCGTTATATTTAATTCTATCAATAAAAGATCATCTCATCATATAAAATTCGATACAAACATCTTTCTATTCCTCAACCTTATAGCGACGTTATAGCGACGTTATAGCGATATGTCTATAGGGTTGCTGTAGTATAGCTCCAGTGTTCCTCCAGTGTAGTTCTAGCGTAGTTCATTAGCTCGATTTGTTCATTAGTTCATTGAATTAAGCAGATCATCATTTTTACTGATGTGGGGGTGAGCTATGAACGTTTGACTAAGCATCCAGACTATCAACCATGAACTATGAACCATCTACTACTTCTTCTCAGCCGTATTAAAATTGAACTTCAAGTTTAACCCAACGGTATTAATCCTTAAGTTTTTTTCTCCCATGTTTCCAATTGCAGGTTTAAAATAAGGCTCAAAGATCAGTTTATGCTGACCGATATTTTGATTGATCCCAATGGCGATAATGGCACTATTGGCAAAATCAAATCCTCCCATTGGGCGTTGCTCTGTCTTTTCTTCCTCTTGGACTGACTTGGTATAATTATTATAAAATGAAGAAGGTGAAAGTATGGTATAGGAATAGGTATAATTTTGCGACAGATAAGAGCTAGAGTTAATACCTGTTGATATATAGAAATTCTGTTTCTTAGTTGGATAAAACTTTATCGCAATTGGCAAATCTAAGTTCAATAATTGTGCGGCGAGTTTGATATCACTTAAAAATGAGTAAGAAGTATAAGCTGCAGAACCCGGGCTCGACACCACATCGCTTGCCATAGATGATGATTGTGGGATATCGAGTCGGTTCTGATTGGAGATTTTGTTCTGGCTAACTCCAGCTCCAATGCTTACGAACAGTTTTTTTGATACCTGAATGTTTGCATTGAGTCCAAAACCAGCATTTACTTTCACATCATTAGCTGCATAGTTTAAAAAGGTACCTGTAAAAACTTCAAATGAACTTTTGTTGTTAGTTGCTTTCTTTTGTTTATCGTCGTCTCTTGAGTTTGCAAGTTTCGATTGTGCAATTAAAAATTCTTCAGTTGTTTGTTTACGCACGGTTTGTGGTAAGGATTTCGAATCATCGCTAGGCACAACAGCTATTGATGTAACCCCGTTTTGGGAAGCATCTTTTGTCTGGACAGCCGCAACAGCTTGATTAATTGGATCAATTCCGTTTTTTGGTGCTTCAACAACTGAAGTCGTTACAGGTAAAGAAACACCACTGTTTTGCATCAATTGCTGATCTGTAACTGATGGTCTTTGTTGCAGTTTTTTGCTAATTGAAGCAGTATTTGGTGGTGATCCGAATAGCACTGGATTTTCTTTATTATCAATTTTAACCTCATTATTTGGATTATTTTCTACTGATTTAGGTTCCTCCTGATTAGTAGGGGCAGTGGGGTTTAGGTCTTTAGATTGTTTAACTATTTGGTCTTTTTCATCAGTTTTTTTGTTGGGTTGACTTAATAATAACCATAGGCCACACATCAGCAAAAATGCAGCAGCAATGCCAGAAATCCACCATATTGGGAATTTCCTGTTTTTTTCTTCAGGATATTTAGTACGTAATGACGCCCAGCCTTGTTCGCTTTGGCCATCGTCAAAGTCATCAAAAACTGAATTGATCTGTGATTTTAATTCTTCATCTATATCCATCATCTTGTATGTATTGAATGTGTGATTAGCAAATTTTGAAGTACCTGTTTCGCCCTACTTAAATAGGTCCTGGATGAACTTTCGGGGATATTCAACTTTAAGGCAATTTCTTTATGACTATAGCCATCTATTTCATATAAGTTAAAAACTAGATGCTGTAATTCATTTAAGTTCTTCATTAAACCAAGAATATCTTTTGCCGTTAATTTTTCAATTCCAGAAACATAAGTAGTCTGTTCTACCGTATCAGTCATTTCTACGGCTTGATTAAAGCGCATGTTTTTCCGTTTATAATCTAATGCGGTATTCACCAATATTTTCCTGAACCATGCTTTAAAATCAGCATCCTCCCTAAATGTTCCGAAATTTTTGAAAGTCTTAATAAAAGCATCATTAACAGCTTCCAATGCATCCTCTTTATTGAACAGATATCTTACACATATGCCCAAAGCATAGCCATAGAACTGCTTATATAGCACTTCTTGCGATTGTAGATGCCCCTTTCTGCAGTTGCTGATCAGTTCATCAAAATTTTGCTTTTGCTGTTGCGGCATTTATTGTCTTACGCGCTTTAATCTATATTGATAATAATAAGAATCTGCTGATGGATTTTGATCCGTAAATTTTTTAGTTAAAATTAAGCTATCTCCCTGTGCTTTGTAAGTATATGTGCCACTAAGAATAAGGTTCCAGTTAAAATCTGCCGTCCATACGTTGATATCGTTGAAAGTAATGTTCATTTTATCCTCTACTTTAAAAGTCCCATTTCCTGGTTTTGGCCCTTTTGTTAATTCAAAGTTAGGCTTTGCCAAGTTAAGTTCAGCTGGAATAACCAGTAATTCCCCCCCATTCATCATAGATTTAAAAGTTCCTACATACTTGCCCTTAAACTCCATGGCATTGTTTTCTTTTTTGCAACTTGAGAGCGCTACTGCTAGTGTTAAAATGTAAAATAGTTTCTTCATCGTAAGCGTTTATTATCACCCATACGTAGCTATCGCTCATAACGCTACATTGAAATGTAATATTCTTCAAACGTTGAAACGTTTGAATGTTTCAATGTTTTAACGTTCCAACGTTTGAACCTTCCAACGTTTGAACGTTTGAACCTTCCAACCTTATTAACAGTTATTTCTCCATACTCCTTTTTATTTTCCGTAAATTTGCGACATTATCAATTTATTTCCCAAAAGTGTCTTTAGAACAATTAAAATTAAGCAAACCACTGATCTCTGCGATGACCGCAGCAGGATATTTGAGCCCGAAAGAAATTCAGGCTAAAGCAATGTCACGTATTTTAGGTGGACAAGATGTTATTGCCATTGGTCCTGATGGAAGTGGAAAAACGACTACTTATATTCTTGGCGTGTTAATGCGCTTAAAATATGGTTTCGAAGAAGCACCGAGAGCTTTAATTTTAGTGCCTACTAAAGAACGCGTGCTTGAAGTTATCGAGCAATTTGAGCTTTTAAATAGAAATCAAACCATTCGCATTGTCGGCATTCATGCCGATGGAAGCATGGAAGCCCAAATCAATGAACTTACGGATGGTGTTGATATCGTAGTTGCAGTTCCTTCCAGAGCTAGAGCGGTTTATCTGAAACTTGGACTAAACACCAATAAAATCCAGATGTTTGTGGTTGATGACGCTGCTGAGATGGTTAAGTTGGGAATGCAGTTACCAATCAATGAATTGGCAAATAGCATCCAGAAGTGCCAACATCTTATTTTTACTGAGGTAATGCACGATCGATTGGAGAAGATGATCGATCCATTTATGAAACTTCCCACAACCATTGAAGTGGAAGATCTTGGTGATCAACAAACTGAAACTTATACCCAGCTTTTATATCATTTGCCGAATTTTAGAACCAAGTTGAACTTGTTGAACTTGTTGTTAAAAGATGCTGAAGTTTTTGATAAAGTAGTGGTTTTTGTGAATACCAGGTTAACAGCGCAAACTTTGTCTAAAGATCTTTTTGACGGTAAAGCACCGGATATCTTCGTGTTTAAGCCCTTATTTTTTGACGAAGCGGGTTTTGATGATATTGATGATTTTAAGGCTGATAACGAAGCCCGCGTATTGATTGTAGCCAATGAAATTGGTAATAGCGTGGATTTAGATGGAATTCCATTTGTTTTCCACTTCGAACTGCCAGTTGACAAGGAAACCTATCTGAACCGTGTAATTAAACAGTCTGATGAAGATGTAGTCGCAATTACCTTTGCAACTGATTTAGAGTTGCCCCAAGTACGAAAAATTGAGCAGGCAATAGGAAAGAAAATCGAGGTTGCGGATTTACCAGAAGATCTTTTAGTAGAAGAAGGTGCCAAATCAGCGATGCAAAAAAATAGAGCCAATAAAGATCAGGAAGAAGAAGACGAAAATTATCATGATGCTGCCTTTCACAAAAGAAAAGAGAGCAATTCAAAAACAACCAATTTTGGAATTGGCCAAAAGGCAATCATGAACAAGAAGAAAAAGCACGGTTAAGCTGATTTTAATGGCTTAACTGTCGTTTAATTTCCAATCTGTGTTACTTTTTTCTCCATTTTACCAGTGTAGTCGGTAGGGAAGATGGCATGTTTATTCGTCACCATTTTATTCATCAGTTCCTTAACATGGTCCTGTATTTTTGCCGGTAAGGAATAAAAAGTAAGGTCTACCTGTGTTTTTCTCGATGGATCTAGTGCGCTATTCTGATGTCTGATCGCAGTTTTCTGCCCTTTGTAATAAAGGATGATCTTAGCGCGTCCATCAGTATATCCCTCTGTTCCAAAAGTCCCATAAATGATGATAGGATCAATAAGGCCATCGTTGTCTATATCGTTAAACTCACAGTATTTTGTCCAAAACCAAATTGATTCCTCTTTTTCTTCACCCTTCACATTTGGCGTTCTGAAGTCGTTGATCTCCCACTTTTTTAAGGTAGCTGTTTTGTCAACTTTAAAGTTGAAAGCCTTTATGGTGTAGTTAACTGTATCTTTCTGTTTGTTAACCGTATCTGCACTTTCTGTTAGCGCAACATAATATTTCCCACTTTTATCGGTGTAAGCATATGCCCTGAAAATTGGGAAGTTAATCAGATATTTTTTTTTGAATGCTGTAGTGAAGAATTCTTCAGTTTCTGCTTTTGTCAATATTTTGCTTGATATGCTATCTGTTTGTGCATTTGCACGTCCAATAAAAAGTCCAAAAAATAGAAGGGCGAAAAGTTTTTTCATAAACAAATATAAGCTTTCAGTTTAAAATATAGATTATAGTTGATAGTTCATGGTTCATGGTTTGGTGTATAGGGGTCAATAGTCAATAGCTAATAGTCAATAGGCTAGGTTGCTTAGGTGAAAGCAAATATTAACAATATGCTACCAAAGCCGTTTATTTAAATCGACTACTTTACGCTGTTCAGGGATGTGTTTTGTTATTGTTGGTTGTTCTAATAAAGTACATTGGTCAAAATCGCCTAGGCATTCAAAGATGTAAACTTGGTCTTTGAAAACCCTTGCTCTTCTTGAACTTAAGGATGATTCTGTTTTGCCATTGATCTTGATTTCGACTGGATGCCCAACTTTTACTTCGCATAACTTAAAATCTTTTCTAGAAGGTAGTCCAATTTCAAAATACCCATACCTGAGATGAAGTTCAATTTCATTGTTTAACTTGAGTTGAAAAATGTCCAGTTTGCTCATGCTAGAAAGTTTAAAGCAATGGTTTTTCTCACGTGTTAAAAGGATACTTTGTATCGGGGGTAAGTTGTCATCTAGTAAGGTAATCAGGTCTGCTTCTCTGAAATTTGGCTTAGAAGTGATATTTGCTGGTAAAAAGAGCTCATGATCCTTTACATAACCTGAAGTTGACACTATTGGTTTCCATGCAAACTTTTCTTTCCGATCTTCAAAGGATTTATCTTCTTTACCATATTCATTGATATTCCGGAAGACTTGAAAAATTCTTAAGGCTTTTTTAAATTCAAAGACATTTGGTTTCATTCTACATCTTTAAAGGTTAGAGGAGCTTAAAGCTTAAAGACCAAAGCTCAAAGCTTGCATGACGTTTAGCTACATTCGTAAATTCCATTCTTTCAGTGTTATTTACCAATGAACGAGTGAACAAATGAACTAATGAACCATTTATAGTTTCTTCGCTTCATTCCAATAGACATCCATCTCTGCCAAGGTCATATCTTGTAATGCTTTGCCGTTTTCGGCCGCTTTGCTTTCTAGGAACTGGAAACGTTTAATGAATTTTTTATTGGTTTTCTCTAGGGCTGTTTCGGGATTGATATCGATAAACCTAGCGTAGTTTACCAATGAGAACAATAGATCACCGAACTCACCTTCTGCTTTTTCCTTATCTATGGCTTCATTTTCGGCAATGTTAAACTCATCCTTAAATTCCTGAAGTTCTTCCTCAACTTTAGCCCAAACCTGTTCTTTTTCATCCCAATCGAAACCAACGCCACGGGCCTTTTCCTGAATTCTTCCCGCTTTTACCAGCGCTGGTAAGGAAGCAGGAACACCACCTAAAACTGACTTATTTCCTTCCTTCAGTTTTAGCTTTTCCCAATTCCTTTTTACATCTTCTTCGTTATTCACCTGTACATCGCTATAAATATGTGGGTGACGATGGATCAGCTTGTCGCACACACCATTTAGGACGTCGGTAATGTTAAAATCATTGGTCTCACTTCCAATCCGCGCATAAAAGACAAGGTGCATCATGAGATCACCAATTTCCTTTTTTATTTCTTGCATATCGCCATCTAAAATGGCATCAGAAAGCTCGTAGGTTTCTTCGATCGTTAAATGTCTTAAGGTTTCCATGGTTTGTTTTTTATCCCATGGGCATTCGGTTCTTAAGGTATCTAAAACGGTTAACAATCTTAAAAATGCGGTATCTGGACTTGAAGTGGTGGGAGGTGGAATATGAGCTGGCATAATTTATTCTATAATGTTAAAAGCAATAAGCATGGTGGTGATGAAGAGTACAATTAGGCCAATTAAAAATAGGATATCTGCACTCCGTTCCATTTTAAAAGACTTTGTACCAGCGCTTCTCATGGCCAGAAAAGAAGAAAGGCAACTACTCATAAAGATGATGATTGCCAATGCGGCACCTTCATCGATAATGGAAGATTGAGAGAGTTTGGAGATTTTAACAGACGTTAAGACAATAAAGCAAAAGCCCAATAAATTGGCTGAAGTATTTAAAATGTGCGGTGATCTATTTTGTTTTTCTTCCATCATTATTCTGCTTCTTCTATTTTTATCTTTTTCGTAAGCTGATAGGTTCTTCTTTTTCTAGGTGTTGGACGATCCTCGCCCAATAAAATCCCCCAAGGTTGCAATCCTTCAACTCTTTCGAAAATTATTTTCAACATCGCTAAATAGGGGATGCAAAGGAACATACCTGAAATTCCCCAGATCATTTCGCCGATAATAATTCCGATAAAGGCAAAAAGCGCATTGATCTTAACCTTTGAGCCTACTACCAATGGCATTAAAATATTGCCATCTATGGTGTGAACGCCGATAAAAACCAGGATGACCAATAATGCCTTTGCAGCTCCAGCTGTTGCGAAGGTGATCAATGTACTTAACAATAAAGCCGTCGATATACCTAAATAGGGGATGATGTTAAATATGCCTGCAATAAGCCCTAACAGTATTGCATATTTTACACCAACAATCGAGAGTGCGATAATCATCATTAAGGTAACGATCAACATTTGCAAGAATAGCCCAGTGATGTATTTTTTGATAATTCTTTGGATCTCTTTTAAGATGTTAGCCACATTCTCTTTGTGTTTTTCTGCAAAAACGGTAGTTAAGAACAGGTAAAGGATCCTTCTATAGTTGAGGATGAAAAAAGTAAACAGAAGCGTAAAAGCTAAAAATAGTAATGTAGACGATAGCGTAGATAATGTGGTACCTACAATCACGGCACTAGTAGCCAAAGCTTTTTCCGCATTGTCCATTGAAATGATATTCTTCTGTTTTGCGAAATCGATATGGAAGGTCAATGAGGCCCAATCTCTAATTTCATAAAAAGCCTTCGTTACCTGTTTTACCAAGAGTGGCCAATCAGCCCATAATTCTGTAAGTTGGGAAGCAAAAAAATAGCTCAGTCCATACAACAGAATAATCATTATAATAACCGAGGTGATGGCCGCTAAACCCCTTTTAAAATTTAGTTTCTGTTCTAAATAGTTTGAGAATGGCAACAATAGAAATGACATCAACAGCGAAAAAAGTAAAGGAGACAATAAACTCTTTCCTAAAATAGCCAGATACCCAAGCATGATAATGGAAAGAAGGATCAATGCTAGTTTTGCGATAAATGGTAAAGAGATTTCTTTCATTCTATTTTTGATTACAAATAAAAAATGCCTGATTAGCTATTTAATCGGCATTTAAATATAGCAGAATATTTCTGCTAATAGCTACTTGCGTTATTTAATAGGGCAAGTTCTGCTGTTGTTAGTTTTAAGTTGATGGCTGCTGTAAATGATTCCAGTTGAGCTAGGCTTGTTACACTTGCAATGGGTGCAGTAACTGCTGGTTGATGAATGAGCCATGCCAATGCTACTGCTGCGGGTTTTGTTTGGTGATTTTGGGCAACTTCATCCAGTGCGGCTAAAATCTTAAATCCCCTTTCATTAAGGTATTGGTTAACCCCGGCACCTCGTTGGCTTTTGCTCAGGTCGCTTTGGTTCCTATATTTTCCAGTTAAGAAGCCACTTGCCAATGAATAATAGGGTACTACGCCCAAGCTGAAGTCTGTACAAACCTGTTCATGAGCAGTTTCAAATTCTTTTCTGTCGAAAAGATTATAGCCAGGCTGGTATACCTGATATTGTGGCAAATTATTTGCATTCGCTACAACTAGCGCTTCGCGGAGTCTCTCTGCACTAAAATTGGAAGCACCAATCCATCTTACTTTCCCTGCTTTGATTAGCTCTTCATAGGCTAATAGGGGTTCTTCAACAGTGAGGCTTTCATCATCGTAATGAGAAAAATAGAGGTCGATGTAGTCGGTCTGCAAGCGTTTTAATGATTGCTCTACCTCATTGATGATGTAGTCTTTTTTAAGTGATTTTCCTGTTCCAGTACCCATGTCTGAGCCAACTTTTGTAGCAATGATGACATCATTACGCTTCTGGCGTTTTTTAAGCCAATTGCCAATTATCGTTTCTGATTCTCCTCCTTTATTTCCAGGTTTCCAATGCGAGTAGGAGTTAGCGGTGTCGATACAATTGAAACCGGCATCCATAAATTGATCTAGGATCTGAAAGGAAGTCTGTTCGTCAATAGTCCACCCAAAAACATTACCGCCAAATACGATGGGTACGATTGCTAAGTCTGTTGCGCCTAAAGTTCTTTTTTCCATTTTTTAATATTGAAACATTTACATTGTCGTTAAAGCAGATTATAGTTTAATTGCCCTTAACATCTCTCTTTTTCCTGGTGCTCCAGGAAGTTTTTCGATCTCAAATCCACAACTTTTAACTGCTCTTTTTAAGTTTCCCGTGATTGCATAACTCACAAAGATCCCTTCAGGTTTAACGAAGCTACAAGCATGGGCAATGATTTCGTTGGTCCACATTTCTGGTTGGTGTTGTACAGAGAATGCATCATAATAAAGAACATCAAACTCATTTTTGTTTTTAAAATTTGCTAAGGTTGTTGTTACAATTTCCAATTCGCAATAAGGCGATAATGTTTTTTGCTGTTGTAAAGCGGGCTCATAATTGTTGATGAAGTTTCCCCAAATGTTTGTTGGTACATATTTTTCATAGCCAGTTTGGGCAATTACATCTAGCGATAATGGAAAAGCTTCAATTCCGGTATAACTTAACTTGGCATTATTTTTTTCGCAATGATCAGCGCTTAAGATAAAGTTTAAACCTGTACCAAATCCGACTTCTAATACACTTACGCTTCCATTATTTCTTGAAAGCGCAAAATCTAGTCCTGCATTTACAAAAACATGTTTGCTTTCTTGGAGTGCTCCATGTGCAGAGTGGTAGTGCTCGCCAATGGTTTCATTAAATAGGGTGTTGGAACCATCGGCCGTTTTGGTGAGAATATTCATGAAACAAAAATAAGTTTTAATTTAGTGAACTTTAATCGGCAGAAGCTTTCTTTTGCTTTTGTCTTAAGCCTTACGATATGGACATAGAAACTTTTAGAGAATATTGCCTTAGTTTGCCGGGAACAACAGAGGGGATGAAGTGGGGACATCTTTGTTTTATGATTGAAGAGAAAATCTTTGTAATCATTGCGATAGATCAAGGAAATAGCTTTTCTATAAAATGTAATCCTGAAGAATTTGAGGAACTAGCTGCGCGTGATGGCATTATGCAGGCACCACACATGGCCAAAAAGCAATGGGCAAGAATAGAGAACTTGGAAGTATTGAATGATAAGGAGTTAAGAGAAAGGGTAGAGACCTCAAGGGCTTTGGTGCTGGCTAAGTTGCCAAAGAAGGTGAGAGAGAGGTATGCGTAGCGTTTTATATTCAGGTTATGATCTAAGCCACAGATGCACAGATTTAATGGAAGATTGCTTCATAATATTTCATTGATCATGCTCAGCAAAAAAGGATTGCCGTATAGTGGAATGGCAGGACATGCTTAATTAATCTGTGCATCTGTGGCCTATATTCGCTAAGCGGTTTTGCCACATATGCACAGATTTAATGGAAGATTACTTTGTCCCTATAAGAAGAGCAATCTGTGCATCTGTGGCAAACTTATCGAAGTATTACCAAAGTTTAATCCTATCTTCTGGCTTCTTGTACAACTTGTCTCCAGGCTGAACATCAAAAGCTTTATACCAGGCATCCATGTTTACTGGTGCACCAATGGTTCTGTATGGTCCAGGAGAATGGGAATCTGTTTTAATCAGTTGCGCTGCTGTTTCAGGTAAAATGTTTCCTCTCCATACTTGCGCCCATGATAAAAAGAAGCGTTGGTCTGGGGTAAAGCCATCTATCTTTTCATCGCTCTGCCCTTGTTTTGTCATTTTAAATGCAGTATATGCGGCGTTTAATCCACCTAAATCGCCAATGTTTTCACCCATGGTTAATTTGCCCAATACGTGAATGGTATCAACTACGGTGTAGGCACTGAACTGATCTCCTAGTGCTTTTGTCTTTTCGTTAAATTTAGTTCTGTCTTCGTCTGTCCACCAGTTTTTTAGGTTACCATCTTTATCGTACTGACTTCCTGTATCATCAAAACCGTGGCTCATTTCATGTCCGATTACGGCGCCTATACCTCCGTAATTTACGGCATCATCAGCATTAGGATCAAAGAATGGAAATTGTAGAATACCTGCAGGGAAGACAATTTCGTTCATGGTAGGGCTGTATGATGCGTTTACGGTTGGAGGTGTCATTCCAAATCGGGTACGATCAACTGGTTTTCCCAATCTTCTAACGTTTTCATTGTATCCCCAAGCTCCTGCATTTCTTAAATTCTGGAAGTAGGTGTTTCTGTTGATTACGAGACCATTATAGGTTTGCCATTTTGTAGTATAACCAACTTTTGGTGTAAAGGCATGTAGTTTTTCTAATGCACGTTTTTTAGTGGCATCGCTCATCCATTCTAATCCATTGATTCTAATTTCGAAAGCTTTGCGTAAATTAACGATCATCTGGTCCATACGCACTTTAGCATCTGGTTTAAAGTATTTGGCTACATAAAGCTGACCTAATAATTCGCCGATGGTACCGTCTGTTAGTGCGCTCATCCTTTGCCAACGTGGTGTTGCGATCTTTTGGCCGGTTTGTGCTTGGGTAAAGGCAAAACTTGCATTTACAAATGGTGAGCTCAGGTTGTTTGCTGCACCTCTAAGTAGATTCCATTCCAAATAAGTTTTCCAATCGGTTAAAGTTACCGAGGTTAACATGCCATTTAATGATTTGAAAAAAGCAGGAGAATTTACCAAAACAGTATCCTGTCCATTGATTTTGAATTTTGGCAATAAGGTGGTCCAGTTAATTGCTGGCGTAATTTTATTGAATTCTGCAACGGTTAGTTTGTTGTAGGTTTTATATTGATCTCGCATTTCGATGCGGCTCATTTGGGCTTCTGCAAGCTCCTTTTCGATTTTAAAGACAGTTTCTGCTTTTTGTTTTGCTTCAGCTTCACTGTTTCCGATTAGGCTGAATAATTTAACCATATAGGTTTGGTAAGCTGCCCTGATCCTTTTACTTTGTGGATCGTCTTTTAGATAATAATCTCGATCACCTAAACTTGTTCCGCCCTGAGAAATATTAACCATGTATTTGGTCACATTTTTTCTGTCTTGCCCTATACCGATACCAAACATGCCGGCACCAACACCTGATGTACGCATATAAGCGATATGGTTTAGTAATGCTGCGGTTGATTTGATTTGTTTGATTTTTTCCAGGTCGGCCTTGATCGGCGTATAACCCAGTTTTTCGATGGCAATGCTATCCATTGCTGCGGCATAAAAATCGCCAACACGTTTGCTTACCGATCCTGGGGCTGCTGATTTATCGGCTGCTGCAGCTTCTACAAGTCCTCTTACTGCCTGTGCATTAAATTCACGAAGTTCATTAAATGATCCCCATCTGGTTTCTTTTGCAGGAACGGGATTGTTTTTTATCCAGGTACCGCTTGCGTATTGGTAAAAATCATCACCAGGTTTTACGCTCAGATCCATGTTGGATGGATCGATAAATTTTCTGGTTGAGGTTTGTGCTTGGGCTGTAAAACCGCCTGCAAGCATTATTAGTGCTGGAAAATAGTTTCTAATTTGCTTAAATTTCATACTTTAAAAAGAATATTAAAGTTGAAATTAGGTAAATCGCAATAAACTATCGTAAGTTAATAGAAATATTACTTGTTAAACCAGTAATAGATTTTGCTTAAACCAATTTTGCGGAAAATGTCGCCGTTAAATATTGTCAATCTGAACGATTTCATGTTTTGCATTTTTTATATCTATTTAACATATTTTAACAGTTTTTATTGTGCAGGGGTTAAAAAAAGATTGGGAAATAGGTTCATGGTTGATAGTTCATGGTTTGGATTTATAGGTCAATGGCTAATAGACGATAGTCAATAGGGTAAGTGGTTGAAAGAGGTTCATAGATCATGGTTGATAGTTCATGGTTTGGATTTATAGGTCAATGGCTAATAGACGATGGTCAATAGGGTAAGTGGTTGAAAGAGGTTCATAGATCATGGTTGATAGTTCATGGTTTGGATTTATAGGTCAATGGCTAATAGACGATGGTCAATAGCTTTGATGGTTAGCTTGGCCTTCGTGGGATTTGTGGGCTACTTTCGTCCAGTTAATTCGTGACTTCTATGTCGGTGAATATTATACATTTCGGGGGCTGCATGGCATCCTTGTTTCCTTACACCTTTAAGATGCTCTCGTTAAATCCTAAATCGTTTAAATAGTTCCATCCTAAACAAAATAAAAGAAGCCCCACAATGAGTAGGGCTTCTTAAAATCCTTTTATTATTTCAAACTTTATAAAGTTTTGCGATTATTTAGCCGAGTTTCGAATAATTATAATATAGTAAATTATATAAAACCAACCAAAAATGCCAGCTATTGCTGCCAACCAAATAGATTCGGTTCTATTCCAGCAAACAACTACACCCAAAATAGTTCCAATCATTAAAATGAGAGAGATAAAAGATCCTAAAGCATTACAATCATTCCATAAGCAGTATATCGACATATCCAAATCAATTTAAATCGTGTTTATTAGCATGCTTTGGCAGTTGCGACCAATGCATCTGTCTCTGGGGAAATTTCCTTTTCACATGAGAGCAAAATCGAAAGGAAGAATAGCAAACAAGCTATTCAAGAGTAGTTAATTTTTTTCATTTTATCTAAAATTTCATTTTCGGAAGTTAATTTTTTCCGCTAATATTTCCTATAATGTAAAAAATTAGCACATTTTAAGCTGTGAGATATTGCATTTATCGCCTAAGGCAGTGGACTTGGAAGACGACTAGTTAAAATAATTATTCAAACATCCATTACTGCAATTATAGCAATATGGTTACTTAGTAATTTACGCATTACTTATCTCTAGTTCACGTTAAATGTAGATCGTATCTTTCAATATTCAACCTTCCAACCTCTTCTTTCTTCTTGTTCTTTGCGCTTAATTCGCTATTTTTGTGTTTTTCGAATATAAATGAGTACATCTACAAAATACAATCCTGCAGAAACAGAAGATAAATGGTACAGCTATTGGCTTGCTAAAAAGTTTTTCCACTCGGAACCTGATGAGCGTGAGCCCTATACGATCGTAATTCCGCCGCCAAATGTGACTGGTGTTTTACACATGGGCCACATGCTTAACAACACTATTCAGGATGTTTTAATCCGTAAAGCGCGGATGCAAGGTAAAAATGCATGTTGGGTTCCTGGAACAGACCATGCCTCTATTGCTACGGAAGCTAAGGTTGTGGCTATGCTCAAAGAAAAGGGGATTGATAAAAAAGATCTTTCTAGGGAAGAATTCTTAAAATATGCCTGGGAGTGGAAGGATAAGTACGGGGGTATTATTTTAGATCAATTGAAGAAACTGGGTGCAAGCTGCGATTGGGACAGAACTCGCTTCACGATGGATGAGGAATTGTCTGATGCGGTAATCGACAGTTTTATCCATCTTTATCAAAAGGGCTGGATTTACAGGGGTATTAGAATGATCAATTGGGATCCGGCAGGTAAAACAGCTGTTTCTGATGAAGAGGTTATTCGTAAAGAAGTTAACCAAAAGTTGTACTATATCCAATATAAGATTGTTAGTCCGGAAGCGGGAACGGCTGATTATTTAACTGTTGCTACTACACGTCCGGAAACCATCATGGCTGATGCAGCAATTTGTATCAATCCAAACGATGAACGTTTTGCCCATTTACGTGGAAAGAAAGTATATGTTCCTTTAGTTAACCACGAAATTCCGGTTATTGAAGATGAATATGTTGATATTGAATTTGGTACAGGTTGCTTAAAAGTTACTCCGGCTCATGATCTGAATGATTATGAACTAGGTGTTAAGCACAATTTACCAGTTACTGATATCTTAAATGATGACGGTACATTAAACGAACTGGCGGTTATTTTGGTTGGCGAAGACAGGTTTATCGCTCGTAAAAAGATTGCCAAGATGTTGGAAGAAGCCGGTCATTTGGAGAAAGTGGAAGACTACAAATCTCAGGTTGGCTTTTCTGAACGGACCAATGCTGCTATCGAGCCTAAGCTTTCGATGCAATGGTTCGTGAAAATGAAAGAAATGGCACAGCCAGCATTAGATGATGTGTTGAATGGAGAGGTAAATTTAATCCCGAACAAGTTCGAAAATACCTATCGCCACTGGATGGAGAATGTACGTGATTGGAATATTTCACGTCAGTTATGGTGGGGACAGCAAATACCTGCATGGTATGATGATAAGGGAAATTGGGTGGTTGCAAAAACCAAAGATGAGGCATTAGAGGAATTCTGGAAAAAGAAGAATTTAGATCAAACTGCTCCAGATGCTGATAAAGCTGGGTTTAAAAACCAATTGGCTCAATTCATCAAACAGGATGAAGACGTAATGGATACCTGGTTTTCGTCATGGTTATGGCCAATATCAGTTTTTGATGGATTTAAAGACCCTGAGAATAAAGATTTCAAATATTATTACCCTACCAATGATTTGGTAACTGCACCAGAAATCTTGTTTTTTTGGGTAGCAAGAATGATTATGGCCGGACATGAGTTTACTGGTCAGAAACCATTTACCAATGTTTACCTAACGGGGATTGTTCGTGATAAATTAGGTAGAAAGATGTCTAAATCTTTGGGCAACTCTCCTGATCCTATTGGGCTAATTGAGAAATATGGGGCTGATGGTGTTAGGGTAGGGATGTTAATGTCATCACCGGCAGGGAATGATTTAATGTTTGATGAAAGCTATTGTGAGCAGGGAAGGAATTTCGCCAGTAAGATCTGGAATGCCTTTAGATTGGTTAAAGGTTGGGAAGTTGATCATAATTTAGCAAATCCGAATACCCAGGCAATTGCTTGGTTTGAGAACCGTTTTAGCGAAGCATTGGCAGAAATTGAATCTAATTTTAAGCAATATCGTTTATCTGAAGCATTAATGGCCAGCTATAAATTGGTTTGGGATGATTTCTGTGCTTGGTATCTTGAAATGGTGAAACCTGCGTATCAACAGCCAGTGGATGCAGATACCAAACAAATAAGTATTCTGTTTTTTGAGCGGATTTTAAGGTTATTACACCCATTTATGCCTTTCCTTACGGAAGAGTTGTACCATGATGAACTTTTTGGTGAGCGTGAAGAAATGGATTGCTGTATTGTAGCTGATTATCCAACGATCGGAGCTGCTGATGAACAATTATTGAAAACTGCAGAGCAGATCAAAGAAATAGTTTCTGAGATCAGAAATGTAAGGAACTCACGCCAGCTTTCTCCAAAAGAAGCATTGCCGTTGAGTATCAAAATGAATTCTGATCTGGATTATGAAAAATGGACTAATATTATATTCAAATTGGGCAATATCAGTCAGGTAGAGCTGGTGAACGATAAAATTGTTGGTGCAGCAGGTTTTATGGTTGATAAAGATGAGTTCTTCATTTTATTGAATGAAAACATTGATGTTGACGCCGAAAAGGAACGTTTGAATAAAGAATTGGCTTACTTACAAGGTTTCCTTAAATCTGTAGATGCTAAATTAAGTAATGAACGTTTTGTGCAAAATGCAAAGCCAGAAATTATTGCCAATGAGCGCAATAAAAAAGCAGATGCAGAATCAAAAATCAAGACTATAACAGAGAGTTTGGCTGTTTTATAAAATAAATACAGATTTGGAGCGCCCCGTAGTAAATATGCTACGGGGCTTTTTTTTTGCTGGTTAGTGTTATACTGAAATCGCCTTATCCTAGCTATATAAAAAGTCTATCGTAAGGGTTATCATCTTACGTTCATCCTTCGTTCATCCTACGTTCATCCTTCGTTCATCTTACGTTGAAAACATGATTGATGGTTTAGGGTGATTGGAAGCTTTAAGCTTTAGTGCCATTAAGAGAACGACAAATGAACTAATCAGCAATTAATTCTTTCAATTCATCTCCAAAGACAAAAAATATACCTAATTTTAGTTGAACTCAGCTTATTAACTCTCTTTTATGAAAGAAACTGGTATCACCAGAAACGTAATACAAATTATCAGTAGGCATAGCAATTGGAAGTCTAAATCGATCAAGCAGCAATTGGTAGATAGAAAAATCTATGCGGATAAAAGTGATTGGGCTAAGTTTATAGATTTGACCTTAATTGGTACGGGTGCTGGATTTAGTTTGGCAGGTATTATATTCTTCCTGGCTTATAATTGGCATTTAATGCATCGCTTTCTGAAACTGGGTTTAATCCAAGGGCTTGTCATTGCAATTGTTATTGTACTCCTTTCATTTAAACTTAAGCCGTTGGTAAAAGATGTATTGTTGCTATCGGCATCGGTTTTAGTTGGAGCAATGTTTTCGGTGTTCGGTCAAATTTACCAAACGGGCGCAGATGCTTACGATTTCTTTTTAGGCTGGACGGTTTTTATCACTATATGGGCTTTAGTATCTAACTTTCCGGTATTATGGCTTTTGTTCATTTCCTTGATCAATATCACGTTTATACTTTTTGTGAGTCAGGTTGGACCAAATTGGCCTTCTAGCACAACGTATATGGTATTGTTTATGGTGAATGCATTAGTATTGTTGGGAATTCAATGGTTATTTCAAAAGAAAGTAATTGATCATTTGCCTATTTGGTTTTCCAGGTCATTGGCCCTAAGTGTTGCTATTTACATTACAATAGGACTAATGGAATGTATTTTTGAACAAGGTTCGGATGCTTGGCCTATCTTTTTTGCGCTGGCAATACTCAATTATGGTTTCGATATTTATCGAAGTTTTAAGACAAGATCGTTATTCAGCCTATGCGTTATTCCTTTTAGTATAATCATTATCGTTTGTGCATTAGTCTTTGAAAAAATTGACATTGATTATAAAGCTAAATTTTTCTTGTTGAGCATTTTAGTCATTGTGAGCATTACGTTTTTAATGCGTTGGTTAATTAAGTTAAATAAAACTTGGAATGGAGCAAATTAGAGCGGTAGATCAGTTGATCAAAGAGCTAACAGAAACCTATGGTACGGAGTTGGTAATGGACAAAGAAAAGATGGACTTGGAGTTGAAAAAGGATTCCGAAGCTTATCAAGGTCTTGGGATTAAAATCTTATCTATTGCAGGAGGCTTTTTAGGGAGTTTATTCTTTTTCGCCTTCATTGTAAGGTTATTTAATAGTGCTTCGGTGATACTGATGGTCTTCGGACTGGTTGCCATTGTTTTAGCTATATTGTTAGATAAACATGTTAAGAATATTGCTTTGGATGCGGCCTGCCTTGGTGGATATTTAGCGGGTTTCGGAATGATCGGTTATGGCACCAGTACTTTTAACAATGAAAATCTAACTACGTTCATTTTGTTGTTGGTAGCACTGGTTACTATTGTTTCGACACGTGCCTATGTGTTGAATTTATTCGCTATTATAGCTGTCAATTCGTGTCTTTATGCTTTTGGAAATATCAATGATGTACCATACTTTATCCATATCCTTGTGGCTATAAATGCAGTTGGATTTACTTTATTTAGCTTAATGGAGGCTGAGCTACTGGCGGATGGTTTTGACAGTAATGTTAGATATGCCCCAGTTCATGCAGGTTTTTTAGTTTCGTTATTAGGGATACTGATTGATTTGTGTTTCCATATTTCAAAATCAAATGGAAGCAATTGGATTTCAGCTTCCATCATCATTCTTTTGATTTTGTATTTCGTATATCAACTGTTAATTTCTCTTCAGTTGAAAGATAAACAGATTTTGATCTATATACTCTGTATGATCATTTTACTCCCGATGATATATGCTCCTGCAATTTGTGGTGCTATTTTGATCTTGTTGATAGGTTTTCATACGGGAAGAAGGTTTGTTTTGAGCATTGGCGTGTTGGCCATGTTGTATTTTGTGGGCCAATTTTATTATGATCTTCAATATTCATTATTGGTCAAATCGGCAATGATGTTCGGAACAGGTGTTTTATTTCTTTCTGCGAGGTTCATTCTTATTAAACAGCTAAAACGTTATGAGCAAAATTAAAATTACTTTTATTATAGTTAATCTTATTGCGTTAATTGGTTATTTCAATTGGTCTATTTTAGCCAAAGAGAAAATTGTTGATCAGGGCAAATTGGTGTTGTTAGCATTGGCACCAGTTGATCCGAGGTCATTAATGCAGGGAGATTACATGCGATTGAACTATGTAATCAATGATCTGCCAGGTGGTTTGAACGTTGAGAAGCGGGGCTTTTGTATCCTTAAAAAAAACGAGGAGGGCTTTGAAGAATGTGTTCGATTTCAAAAGGAACTTCAACCTTTGAGAGCAGGTGAAATTGGCATTAGATATTTTTCAGAGGGTGATCGTTATTTTCCCAGGATCCATATTGGTGCTGAGTCTTATTTCTTTGAGGAAGGGTCTGCAAAAAGATATGAAAGCGCAAAATTTGGTGGGATGCGAATCGATGAGCATGGAAACAGCGTTTTGATCGGGCTTTATGATCAAGATCTTAAATTCATCAAGCCTTAGAGATTTAAGCAAAAATGTTACTTTAGCTACTGTTATTTATAATTATAAAAGCTTATTATTGAAATTAGTTAAACGATTTAACGAAACCAATATAAATCTTTCAATTATTAATTAATTGTACTTTTAACATGGGCGATACCAGAAGAACATTCATCAAGCAATCGGCATTGCTTGCAGCGGCAACTTATGCCGGCACGCTAACCTCAAGTGCAAAAAGTTATAATCGGATCATCGGTGCCAACGATAGGGTCAATGTTGGGATCGTCGGTTTTTCTGATCGTTTTAAAGAAACCTTATTGCCTTGTTTTCAAAATCACGCCAAAGAACTGAACTTTGATATTGTTGGTCTTTCAGATCTATGGAGCTATCGCAGGGATCTTGGGATTGCGCATCTGAAAGAGAAGATGGGTCATGACATCAAAGCTTGTAGAAACAATGATGAGCTGTATGCCATGAAAGATCTGGATGCGGTAATTGTCAGTACTGCAGATTTTCAACACGCCTTACATACCATCGAGGCTGTTAAGGCTGGCTGTGATGCCTATATTGAAAAGCCTTTTGCCGAAACGATGGCAGATGCGAAGGCTGCATTAAAAGCAGTTAAAGAAAGCAATAAAATTGTACAGATTGGCTCTCAGCGGCGCAGTGGTGAGAATTATGCGAATGCAGCTCAATATATCCAAGAAGGAAAGTTCGGTCCTATTACGGCAGTAGATCTTGTTTGGAACGTGAATCAGCCAGGAAGATGGCGTAGACCAGCCTTGGTAGCAAAGCTGAAAGAAGAAGATATTGATTGGAAAAGGTTCCTCGTGAATCGTCCTGCAGATGCTTATGATCCAAGGAAATACCTCGAGTACCGCTTGTTCTGGCCATACTCATCGGGGATGCCAGGACAGTGGATGTCCCATCAAATTGATACTGTACACTGGTTTACCAAACTAAATCACCCTAGAAGCGTAGTGGCAAACGGTGGCATTTATACCTGGAAAGATGGTCGTAAGAATTGGGATTCGATGGTTGCCGTATTTGATTATGGCAAACCTGACCAGAGCGATGGTTTTCAGGTAACCTTCACTTCCAGGATGCAGAATAGCGTTGGTGATGTAGGTGAAGTCTATTACTCGAATGGTGGGGAGTTGAATTTGATGACCAATAAGGTTTCGCCAAAGGGCGGATTAAAGGAAAGAGAGGCAGCGGCAATGGGAATGAAACCAAATTTGTTAGGCGATTTTGATCTGTCTAAAAAAGAAATCAAGATCGCTACCGAGGCGAGTATGGGAGGTGATCCTTTAACATCTGGACACATGCGCAATTGGATGGAATGTGTTCGCAGCAGAAAGACACCAAATGCACCGGTAGAGGCAGGTTATTATCATTCTATCGCAAATATTATGACCAATGCTGCGGTAAGAACAGGTGCAAAAGCAACATTCGATGAGCAATCACAGGAAGTAATGGCAAACGGAAAAATCTTTAAATACTAATTAATATGATGTTCAGATCTTTAAAAAAATATAGTCTTTTTACACTTTCTTTTTTCAGCTTTATCGCTGTAGCAAATGCACAAAAAGCCAGGCCATTATTTGATGGCAAGACGTTAAATGGATGGAAAGCGGTTGCTGGTGCTGCTCCGTATGCCATAACCGATGGAATGATAGTGGGTACGATGACCAAAGGAACGCCCAATTCATTTCTGATCACGGAGAAAGAATATGGTGATTTTATATTGGAACTAGATGTAAAACTGGAAGGGACCGAGACTAATTCTGGTGTTCAGACCAGAAGCCATTATAATCCAACCGGAAACAAGGGACAAGGGTTAGTTTATGGTCGGCAGATGGAAATTGATCCGACTCCACGGGCATGGACAGGAGGTATTTACGACGAAGCCAGAAGACTTTGGTTATATCCCTTGGAACTGAATACAGCTGCAAAATCGGCCTATAAACTGGAACAGTTCAACCATTATAAAATTGAATGTATTGGAAACGAAACCAAAACATGGGTAAATGGAGTTCCCGTAGCTTATGTAATCGATACTTTAGATAAAAGCGGGATTATTGGTTTGCAAGTCCATGGGATTGGAAACAAATTGGAACTGGACGGTAAAAAGGTGTATTTCAAGAACATCATGATCCAAACGGAAAATTTGAAGTCCCAAGCTTTTCCAAAAGGGATTTATACGGTTAATTTAACGCCCAATAGTTTATCGGCATACGAAAAAGCAAATGGTTACAAATTGCTATTTGATGGTAAAAGTAACACTGGTTGGGTAGGAGCATATAAACCAGCCTTCCCAGAGAAGGGATGGGATATCAGTAATGGTTTATTAAGTGTATTGCCATCTGGCGGAGCCGAATCAACCAATGGTGGAGATATCGTAACTACAGATCAGTATAGTGCCTTTGATCTTTCTTTTGAGTTTAAGCTAAGCGAGGGTGCCAATAGCGGGTTAAAATATTTCGTAACGCTAAGCGAAGGCAATAAAGGTTCTGCAATTGGATTGGAATATCAGGTTTTAGATGATGCCAAACATCCAGATGCCAAGTTAGGGCGTGATGGAAATAGAACGTTAGCTTCGTTATATGACCTGATAACAGCGAAAAAAGAAGCAAGGTATCTGCGCCCTATAGGAAGCTGGAACAATGCCCGATTAATTGTGTATCCAAACAATAAGGTTGAACATTATTTAAATGGCGTAAAGGTTCTGGAATATGTAAGAGGTTCAGAGGAGTTTAAAAAGCTTGTTGCCCTGAGCAAATATAAGGATTGGAAGAACTTTGGGGAGGCTCCAAAGGGTCATATTCTATTGCAGGATCATGGAGATAAAGTAAGTTTCAGGACCATCAAAATCAAATCACTTTAATGCATCGGCGTTCTTTTGTTAAAAAATCAGCATTGCTTGGTTCTAGTTTTTTGGTAGCAGAAAATGTATTTGCCCACTTGGCCCAATCTCCAATTAAGATTGCAATGATTGGTTGTGGTGATCGTGGAAAAGGGGTTTTATCGGTGATCAGAAAAATGCCTGATCAGTTTACCATTGTAGCTTATTGTGATGTGCTTGACTTTAGGTTGGAGGAGACAAAAAAGTACGTTCCAATCACTGCTATGGGCATAAAAGATTATAGGAAAATACTGGATGACCAGACTATTCAGGCAGTTTTTATTGCGACACCTTTAAGCGAACATTTTAAGATTGCCAAAGATGCTGTGCTAGCAGGCAAACATGTGTATGTAGAAAAAACGATGACCTATGATGCCGATCAGGCTTTAGCACTTAGGAAATTGATGAAACAACATACCAAACAGGTTTTTCAGGTTGGCTATCAATACCGTTATTCTCCATTGTATTTCAGGGTTAAGGAAATGATCCAGAGTGGATATATTGGCAAAGTTTCGCAAATTGACTGCAGGTGGGATCGAAATGGGAATTGGCGTAGGGCAGTTTCAGAGCCTAGTTTAGAGCGACAGATCAATTGGCGCATGTACAAGGAGTATTCTGGTGGATTGGCGGCTGAACTGTTATCCCATCAGATAGATTTCATCAATTGGGCCTTTGAAACGCAACCAGATGAGATTATAGGGACGGGTGGAATAGATCTTTTTAAGGATGGACGTGAAACCTATGATAATATCCAGGCGGTGCTGAGGTATAAAACAGCAGGAATGATTGGTAATTTTGGAGCAACTTGTGGAAATGCACATGATGGCTATCTATTTAAGATAAAGGGTACAAAAGGATCGGTAACACTTTTGCCAAATACAGGGACTTTTTATCCTGAAAAGGAAAAAGCAAAAGAACTTGGGATTGTTGATGGTGTAACTGGTGCAACAAAAATTACGGTTAATACAGATGGGGGAATTCCAATCTTGGAGAAACCAACTCTTGATGGAACGGTATATGCCCTAAATGAGTTTTACAAATCGATAACTGAAGGCAAAACTCCTGTATCAAATATCGATACTGGTACGCAGGCCTCAATTTGTGTAGCGATGTGCAATGAGGCGATTTATACGGGGAAAAGTCAGTTTTGGAAGAAGGAGTATAGTTAGGTTATTGGTTTCATTGGTTCATGGTCTGGATTCAGAGGTTCATGGTCTGGATGCAGAAGTTCATGGTTCATAGTTCATGGTTCATGGTCTGGATGCATAAGTTCATTGGGTTGCGTGTTTAGGCACTATGCTCATTTTTTACCACTAAGACACAAAGGCACGGCCTTTTGTTTATTTAGCCACAGATGCACAGATTTTGGATGCTTTAAACGATAGTATGTAAGCGATTGGCCAAATGAACCAATGATGCTATTGAACAAATGAACAAATCACCTAATATAAATCCTTATATTCTGGTAGCTCTTGTACAAAGTAAAACTTCCCATTTGCATGGTCTATTTTCGCATAATAATGGTTCAGTCCGTTGGTTACTGCTAGCCATGGTGCTTTATAGATGGAATTATAACGGGCAGCTTGGTCAAAGGTGGCTTGTGTGATGGGTACTGATGGTGCTTTACATTCAATGACCATTATTTTCTCTCCCAAGTTGTTGTAGACTAGGATATCACTTCTTTTTTTGGTCTGATTTAAGCTCAGTCCGCCTTCAATTTTTAATAAACTGGGAGGAAAGTTCTTTAAGGCAATCAGGTATTGGATGAAATGTTGCCTCACCCATTCTTCTGGTGTAAGGACCAGATGTTTTTTACGGATTTCATCAAATATAAAATACAAACCATCCTTTTGCGTGATTTTAAATGGATAATTGGGCAGATTTAATGGTGTAGGGTTGAACATTTAGTTTTTAGGATGCTGGAAGTTCGGTTGCAAGTTTACGCATTTTTTCAATTTACAATCTTATTCAGGAGTAGAATTCCTTTCGTTTTAATACGGGATGGGCGATTGCCATATTGCAAATTACTGTTTAAAACTATTCCTAAATCCTTATTCAAATCGTAATCCTAAATCGTAATTTTACAGGCAATGAGTGCAGTAGAAATTATCAAAGATTTAAAGGCAAGGAAATTTAAGCCATTGTATTTATTGCAGGGAGAAGAACCCTATTATATTGATCAGGTAGTTGATTACATGGAGAAAAATGTACTCAATGATGGTGAAAGAGGTTTTAATCAGACGGTACTGTACGGAAAGGATACTGATATGGCAACAATTTTAAATGCTGCAAAGCGGTATCCGATGATGTCCGAATATCAGTTGATTATTGTAAAGGAGGCGCAAGATCTAAAGTGGGCCAAAGAAACGGAAGGTGCTGGAAAACAAGCTGAAATTGTCCTTAACTATTTCGAAAAACCATTACCTAGTACAATTTTGGTTTTGTCTTACAAGTACGGTAATTTCGATAAACGTAAAAAGATTTATAAGGCCATTGCTAATAATGGAATTGTTTTTCAGTCTGATCCAGTTCGTGATTACAAGTTAATGCCATGGATAGAAGACCACGTTAAGGAGAAAGGATACAAGATTGCACCTCAGGCTGCAGCCTTAATGGCCGAATATTTGGGTACGGACCTTTCCAAAATTGCCAATGAAGTTGAGAAACTTTGTTTGAATATCTCCAAAGATACGGTGATCCAGACTGACCATATTCAGAAGAATATCGGGATAAGTAAGGAATACAATGTATTTGAACTTCAAAAGGCTTTAGCTACCCGAAATGTGCTCAAATGCAATCAGATTGTGAACTATTTTGCTGATAATCCGAAAGCAAACCCCATGGTAATGGTGATGGCGAACCTAAATAGCTATTTTACGAAGATCTTGAAATACCATTATCTGCCAAACAAGAATGATGCAGCAAAAGAGCTGGGCGTAAGTCCGTATTTTATTAAGGACTATGAAGCAGCGGCACGTACTTTTAACGATGCCAAAACCTTTGATATCATCAGCATTTTGCGTGAATATGATCTTAAAAGCAAAGGACTTGATAGCACGGGAAATACCAGCGATGGTGAATTGCTCAAAGAAATGCTTTTTAAGATGATCCATTGATTTAAAGATCATTGTTGCATTTGAATATTGATATTAATAACTAAACAAAAACAAATTAAATATGTTAAAAGGACTTCGTACCATAGTTTACCACGTTACCGATTTAGAACAGGCCAAGGAATGGTACTTCAATGTATTTGGGATTACACCTTATTTTGATGAACCTTTTTATGTTGGTTTCAATGTGGCTGGGTTTGAACTGGGATTAGATCCAGATCCGGAGAACTTCAGCAATGGTAACCATTCTGTAACCTATTGGGGTGTTGAAGATATCGAAGCTTGTTTTGCCAAAGTAACCGCATTGGGGGTAACGGTTCATGAGGCTCCTAAAAATGTAGGGGGTGCAATTTGGGTAGGAAGTTTATATGATCCATTTGGCAACATCATTGGACTGATAGAAAACCCGGAATTTGCGAGTTAAGTGTGCAAAACTAGATTTTTTGGGTTGAGTTTTTTTGTTATTTTAACTTTGTCAAACTTTAAAGATTGACAAAGTTGGAATCCTTGCATGAGTGTAACTATAAAGTTATAGCCTTTAGCCTGTTATTGGTAGCTCCTAACATTATATTTACGGTTAATTAACTTATTGTTTTTATTCATGAGAAAAAACTTACTCACCATTTTCCTTGTTGCAGGTGCGTTTACGATGACGCAGGCACAAGTTAGAACTCAAGGAGGAGCTGGCGCTGCTGATACGACCCGTAGAACAGGTTTTCCAGGTGCTACTGTTCGAGCTGCTCCAAAACCGTATGCCACTGTGATCACCGATAAAGCGCTTACCCGCAAAGGGATGATCACTACCCACAAAATTGAAGATAAATTCTATTTTGAAATTGCGGATACCACTTTAGGAAGAGATATTTTGGTAGTTAGCCGGATTTCTAAATCTGGTGCAGAAGTACGTGCAGCACAGGGTTATGCTGGTGATGTGATCGGCAGCACAGTAATCCGCTTCGAAAAAGGGCCTAATAACCGCATTTTTATGCGTAAGATCAGCTTTAGAACTTATAGTCCCGATAGTACAACATCAATGTACCAGTCGCTAAAAAATTCTAGTATCCAGCCTATTGCTGCTGCATTTAATATTGCGGCCTATACGCCAAGTAAAAACGGGAGCGTAATTGATATGACGGATTATATCAATAGCGATAATGATATCTTCTATTTTAGCTCATCTGCTGCGAAAAGTCGCTTTAGGTTAGGTGCTCAACTGGCAGATCGTAGCTATATTCAAAATGTACGTAGTTTTCCGACCAATGTAGAGATCAGTACACTAAAAACCTATAGTTTAACAGCGGCAGCATCACCATTTGGTGCAGCAGCTCCTGCTACATTTGGTGGTGGAGGTTCATCAGGTTCTGCAACTGTAGAATTGAATACTTCATTGGTTATTTTGCCAAAGGTGCCGATGAAAGCGCGTTATGCAGATCCTCGTGTAGGATATTTCACTGTAGGTTATACGGATTTCGATCTTAATCCTCAAGGAGTAAAAGAAATCGAATTGATTAAGCGTTGGAAATTAGAGCCTAAACCTGAAGACTTGGCGAAATACAAACGTGGAGAATTGGTTGAACCAAAAAAACAGATCGTTTATTATATCGATCCGGCAACGCCTAAAAAGTGGATCCCTTATTTAATCGCAGGTGTTAACGATTGGGCTAAAGCATTTGAAAAAGCAGGCTTTAAAAATGCAATTGTTGCGAAGGAAGCACCAACATTCGCTCAAGATTCTACCTGGAGCATTGATGATGCACGTCACTCTGCAATCGTATACAAACCCTCTGAAATTGCAAATGCGAGTGGACCAAGTATTTCAGATCCACGGAGTGGAGAAATCATAGAAAGCCATATCAACTGGTTCCACAATGTGCAGAAACTAGTGCATGATTGGTATATGATCCAAACTGCTGCAGTTGATCCAAGAGCTAGAAAAATGACTTTCAGTGATGAACTGATGGGTGATTTGATTCGCTTTGTATCTTCACATGAAGTTGGACACACTTTAGGACTACGCCATAATTATGGATCAAGTTCTACTGTTCCTGTAGAAAATCTACGCAATAAAAAATGGGTTGAAGAGCATGGACATACTCCTTCAATTATGGATTATGCTCGTTTCAACTACATTGCGCAACCGGAAGATAACATTTCTAAAAAAGGATTATATCCACGCATTGGCGATTATGATAATTGGGCAATTGAGTGGGGATATAAATATTTTGCTGATACCAAAACTCCGGGCGATGAAGTAGAAAGGTTAAACAAAATGACCATCGAGAGTGCCAAAAATAGACGTTTATGGTTCGGTACAGAAACAAATTCGGATGATCCGCATTCACAGAATGAAGATCTTGGAGATAACGCAATGAAAGCAAGTGCTTATGGGATCAAAAACCTAAAAGTAATCTTGCCAAACTTGCCAATCTGGACAAAAGAGGCAAATGAAGGTTATGAAAACCTATCGAACATGTATGGTCAGTTGACTACGCAGTTTGGACGTTACATGGGCCATGTAGCTAAAAATGTTGGTGGTATTTATGAAAATCCGAAAACGGCAGAACAAGCCGGAGCGGTTTATGAACGTACGCCAGCTGCTACTCAAAAAGAAGCAATGGATTTCTTAAATCAACAATTGTTTACCACACCAAAATGGTTGTTGAACCAAGCAATTTTAGATAATATTGATGAAAACCCGTTAGAAGTTGTAGCCAGATTGCAGAATACAACATTAACCCGTTTGTTGAGCAATAATACCATGAGTAAACTGGTAGCTGCTGAAGCAACTGATGGGGCAACAGCCTATAAAATTACCGATCTATTTACAGATTTGAACGGAGCTATTTTTACAGAGCTGAAATCAAATGCTGCAATTGATGTTTACCGTCGTAATCTGCAGAAGGCTTATGTAGAGAAACTGATTGCCATTGTAAAACCTGCGCCAGCACCTTCAGCCACAAACGCTATTCTAGTTGGTAGGGGTGGTAATGGCCCAAGTGGGCTGACTGCTTCACAAAGTGATGTGCTTTCTGTAGTAAAAGGTCAACTGAAAGAATTGAATGAAAGTATTAAATCTGCTAGTGCATCGCAAACCGATTCATTGAGCAAATACCATTTGTTAGATTTAACAGATCGTATTGAAGCTGCTTTAAATAGCAAGAAAGATTAATCTTATTAATATCCATTAAGTAAAGCGCCTCTATATGGGGCGCTTTTTTTATGCTGCTTAGGTATGAGGTGTTCACCACAAAGAGACACGAAGTACACCAAGTTGGGGTTATAAGTATATTACACAAAGGTACAAAGGTTGCGATCTAGATGTTAAAAGCCCAACTTGGTGTCTCTTTATGGTAAAAACTAACTATTGAGCTGTTAAAATCATTTCTGATTCATAAATCTTGTTCTTTTCAAAGTTGAAACTTGCAGCACAGAAATAAGAGTTAGCTGTTGTTTTGGTAATTTTAACAGTCATGATGCCGTCTTTAGGGATCGCTGGATTTTTTTTGCGGGTTGCTGCTGTTGGATCTAATGTATAGGTACAATCGTTAAGCCACTTTACGGTAAAAGACATTGTTGGGATCTTGGAACCATCAAAATATTCATCCTGGATGTTCCCATTTCTTTTAATTATACCACTTTTCCCTTGATAGGTCATTTTAAATGTGCCATTCTTAAATTTCTTGCAATTTGTAGATTGGGCATTTGATTTAACAATAAAACATACTGTTAAGATCAGGAGCACAAATAGTATTTTTTTCATTGATGAGGATTATCCTTTTAATTGTGGCTAATTTAATTTTTCTCTCTCAATATGTAGCATGAAATCACAAAATTAATCCCTAAATATCATCATTTGAGATTGAAATAGAGCGACGTTAATGATGAGCTACTCTTACATTTCTTCAAAACAATAGCAATGATGTTTATAAGCTATTGACCTGTAAGGAAACTATATATATTTAAACTTTAAGAACAGATCAACCTAACCAATATAAATTATGAACAATAAAGCAATAACTGCCGTGATCGTATGGCTTGCAATTTTCGGTATGCAACCAGCTCTTTATGCCCAATCTCCAGTTCGAAGTAATTCAAGGGTAGTTGAAGACGGCGGAACTGGTCCGTATAGTGCTGTGATGTTAAGCGATAGTTCACTTGCTACGCATACCGTATTCAGACCAAAAGACCTGAGCGCTTTTGGCGCACGCAATAAACTTCCAATCATTGTATGGGGCAATGGAGCCTGTGCGAATTCTCCATGGGAGCATGTGAATTTTTTATCAGAAGTGTCTTCTCATGGATTTTTGGTAATCGCTATCGGACCTATGCCGCTCGAGGGAGAAAAAGGGAATGGGAAGTCAACATCCTCGCAACTTATTAATGCAATCGATTGGGCTATTGCTCAGAATGGAGACCAAAAAAGCCCGTATTATAACAAGATCGATGTAAAGAAGGTGGCAGTGAGCGGAATGTCTTGCGGTGGCCTGCAAACGTTAGAAGTAGCTTCCGATCCACGGGTTACAACGGTGGTAGTTTGCAACAGTGGGATCTTTAAAACACCTGGCAACGGTATCAGCAATATGCCTAACCTAACGAAAGAAAATCTTAAGAAAATTCATACGCCAACATTGTATATGCTTGGGGGAGAAAAGGACATCGCTTATGCCAACGGAATGGACGATTACCTTCAAATTAATCACGTTCCCATATTTATGGCAAACATGGATGTTGGCCATGGTGGAACTTATAGACAGCCTCATGGTGGTGAATTTGCTAAAGTAGCTACTTTCTGGTACAAATGGCAACTAAAGGGCGATAAGGATGCTGGTAAGATGTTCAGAGGAGATCCTGCTGGTCTCGCTAAAAATACCAATTGGAAGATTGAAAAAAAGAATATGCCTTAGCGTTACAAAGCTTTAATAAAAGAGTGTTGTAAACATTCCTTCCAATAATTTAAATAATCCTATCATCTAGCTGCCAATGCCACGCATAGATTTGTTTAACCAAATTATACATGTATTCGTGTTGTACAGAAAGTTTTGCTCTTCTGAAACTAATATATTGAAGACATTGTGAATTACAGATAAATTTAAGCTAACCATATATTCATTATGAAATTTTTTATTGATACCGCAAACCTCGAACAAATTCTGGCAGCACATGAAATGGGCGTATTAGATGGTGTAACAACCAACCCAAGTTTAATGGCAAAGGAAGGAGTAAGTGGTAAAGAAAATGTACTGAAGCACTATAAGTCCATCTGCGAAATTACCGATGGGGATGTGAGCGCTGAGGTCATTGCAACTACCTATGCAGAGATGATTGCCGAAGGCGAGGAGCTTGCATCCCTACACGAGAGGATCGTGGTCAAAGTTCCTATGATTAAGGATGGGGTAAAAGCCATAAAGTATTTTTCTTCAAAAGGGATCAGGACCAATTGTACATTGGTGTTTTCTGCTGGTCAGGCTTTGTTGGCAGCAAAGGCTGGAGCAACGTATGTATCTCCATTTATTGGTCGACTTGATGATATCTCAACGGATGGGCTCCAGCTTATTGGAGATATCAGGCTCATTTACGACAACTATGGCTATACCACACAGATTTTAGCTGCCTCTGTAAGACACGCACTTCATATTGTTAACTGTGCCAAGTTAGGGTCTGATGTAATTACAGGGCCACTCTCTGCAATAACAGCTTTATTAAAACACCCACTTACCGACAGCGGTTTAGCACAATTTCTTTCAGATCATCAGAAAGCCGCAGGTATATAAGGTTTGTGTCAATAGCTAATCGTCAATAGGTTGTGAGCCAACATTGGTTGATTTATTGCAGATGGGCCTGCTTCTTGATTTAAGTTGTTTCTTATGTCTAACCCAATTATTTTATTATAAATCTATCGTTATGCCATTTGACATTACTAATTGGTCGCCAAATTACCTATCCGTTATGCCCTATCATCTTCAACTTAAAGATATAATTTTAAGGGCGATTGACGAGGGCAGATTTTCGGATGTCACCATTTTACCAAAGCCACATCGGATTGGGGTCAGTTCTCTGTTCCAAAAGGAATATGCCACTAAGGCCTTTGATTTATTGGTACATGAAGGAAAGTTGCAATGGATGCAGGGAAGGGGCTATTGTTTAGTTTAGCTAACATCTTGTTTTAAGAAGAATTAGTACTAACATCTTCTCCCAAAGGGATGCCTTTTGCACATTATCCAGCATACATCTTCCATTTCTTAACGTTATAGCTAGCTCGAAGCTAGCTAATACCTACCTAATACCTAGCTAATACCAATCCTCGTTCGCGTTGTTGCAAAGATGTCACTTTGTAGCAATGCGAATGTTGTTATTTATGCTGCCTCTTTAAGTTAGATTTATCCCGGCCTTTTAACTTTCTACAAAGTGGACGCCTTTGGCACAACCTTCCAACTTCTCCAACCTTCCAAACCTTCCAAATCTTCATCATGCAATCGATACAAATACCCTAATTGCATATTTATTAGAAGGTTGATTAGTATATGATTAATTTTAGCAACTAATTTGATTACAATGTAAATGTCGCCTTCATAATTTGCAGTTTTGTAGATATATACAATGAAGAAATAGTGGTAATAGTGTCAAATTTGTACGTGTTTTGTCACTAATTATTGAACAACTGTAGCCTAAACAAGATGAGTTTTTTAAATCAAATGCCCTTTTTTAATATGTTAAAGCCATTTATTGCCCCCTTAAACAAACTGGGTATAAATTTAAACAATTGTGCTATGATAAAAATCGTTGCTGCATTAGCTTCGGTAAACTAAATATATACAAAACCAGTACTTATCGATACGGGCATCATGCTGAAGCACAAGATTATTCCAATTCCTTTGCGTTCAGTCCAGGGTTTAACTATCCAAATTTGTCGGTACGATAACCTGATCAATCGGTTGCTTAAAAATTGCAATCTGCATCAAATGGTTTTTGATAGATTAGCTAACCAAATAATATTAACCAAATAGAACAACTCAAATGAAAGCGCCAAGTTAAGTCCATTCTTTCGAAGCATGATGTAGGTTGAAAAATTCAATCGGCATCGAACAAATAAAAAAAACCAAATATAAACCAAATTTTATGATCAAAAACTACTATTCCACCGAGGGACAGCTCTGCTCTTGTCCGAAAGAAACAGTTATAAATTTCTGTTTACGATCCCATCTTAATTAGGATCGGTCTATAATTATCCAAATTCTATTTCTCTTTAAATGATTTTAAATAATGGAAAAAAACACCAAGGTGGGTAATAATGCATGTCTCAAGCTCTGGGACTATAAGCAACTATTACTTGTAATGTATTTAACAATAATGGTCTCCTTTGTTTTTACCAGTCCATCTTATTCGCAACAGCGCAGGATAATTTCAGGAACGGTAATGGATGACCAGCAGAATCCGATAATCGGGGCGAGTGTCTCAGTGAAAGGCACCAATTTAAAGGTACAAACAGATGAAAAGGGTGAGTTTTCTATCAATGTACCTGCTGATCGGCAAATTTTAACCGTAGCATACGTGGGTATGAAAGCCCAAGATGTTAATGTTAGCGGCAAAACCACCGTAAAAATAACAATGAAAGACAACACCGATCAATTAGGTGAAGTTGTGATTGTAGGATACGGGGTTCAAAAGAAACAAAGTGTGGTAGGAGCAATTACCCAAACTACAAGCGAAACCCTCGAAAGAACAGGTGGGGTATCTAGTTTGGGTGCGGCCTTAACAGGAAATCTACCAGGTGTAATTACTACTGCAAGTACAGGGATGCCAGGAGAGGAGGATCCACAAATCCTTATCCGTGGTAGGAGTACTTGGAACAATTCAAGTCCACTTATCCTAGTAGATGGGGTTGAACGGTCGATGAATAACATCGATATCAGCTCTGTTGCGTCAGTATCAGTATTAAAAGATGCTTCAGCTACTGCCGTATTTGGGGTAAAAGGTGCAAATGGTGTAATCCTGATCACTACAAAAAGAGGTCGAGAAGGAAAGGCAGAAATTAGGGCAGTAGTTAATACAACTATGAAATCTGCGTCAAAACTTCCTGGGAAACTTGACTCTTATGACATGTTCAAGACCAGAAATAGCGTCATTGAATATGAACTTGGCTTAGCTCCTGGTGCATGGAGTTCTTATCTGCCAGAAGAAGTAATGCGCAAATATCGCTCGCCAGCTAATTTACAAGAAGCTGAACGTTATCCGAATGTAGACTGGGTAAATACCCTGTTCCGTGATAATGCAATGTCCTACAATGCTAACTTGAACGTTAGTGGTGGAACTTCTTTTGTGAAATACTTCTCGTCGGTCGATTATCTTGATGAGGCCGATCTTTTCAGAAGATTTGACAACAACCGTGGTTATAGTGGGGGATATAGTTTCAAGAGATTGAACGTGAGAAGTAACCTTGACTTTCAATTAACGCCTTCTACAGTTTTCAGGGCTAATATTGCCGGGTCTAGAGGTACATCACAACGACCATGGATAGATGTTAATCCATACAACACATGGACAGCTGCTTATTCTGCCGCACCTAACTTATATCTTCCGGTATACTCAGATGGAACTTGGGGCTTTTATAAACCCAACGAACAACAGAGTTTGAACTCGGTAAGGATTTTGTCTACAAGTGGGCTTCAAACCACAACTACATCTCGGATTACCACCGATTTCACTTTAGATCAAAGTCTTAATGCATTGGTAAAAGGCTTAAGTGTAAAGGGTACAGTTTCAATTGACAATACTTTTATCGAAGCTGGTCGTGGAATTGATGACCGCAACAATGGTACATTGAGTAAATATATAGATCCTGAGACTGGGTTGGTAAGTTACTCGCAAACTAAGGATGCGGCTACAGAACTGGAGTGGAGGGAAAGTGTGAGATGGGCAAGTGCTGCAGGAACGGTTAACGATGCGGCTACCTACCGAAGAATGTTTTCGCAGGTGCAATTGAATTATGTTAAAACGATTGCACAGAAACATAACATTACGGCGATGGGGCTTTGGAGCAGGGATAATACAGCTACGGGAAGTATCATTCCATCTTATCGTGAGGATTGGGTATTTCGTACCACGTACAATTATGCGGGTAAGTACAGCATAGAATATAATGGAGCTTACAATGGTTCTGAACGTTTTGCACCTGCTTATCGTTTTGATTTCTTCTCTTCTGGGGGACTAGGGTGGATGATTTCTGAAGAGAAATTTATGAAACCGATCAAGTTTATCAATTCATTGAAATTACGTGGATCGTATGGTGCGATTGGTGACGATGGTGGTTCTCCTAGATTTGCCTTCTTAACGAACTGGGCATTTGGAGGCACTACTCCGCTAGGAACTACTGGTGAAGCAGCAGAAAATAGTCCATATAACTGGTATAGGGAAACTTCTGTAGGTAATCCAAACGTTCGTTGGGAAAAAGTAGTGAAAAAGAATATTGCGCTTGATTTTGGTTTTTTTGGAAATATGCTCTCTGGAAGTGTAGATTTCTTCCAAGACGACAGGAGCGATATCCTTACCAGCACCCGTGCCGTTCCAAGTTATTATGGTGCCACACCACCTACGTTTAACGTTGGGAAAGTGAAATCAAGAGGTTTTGAAATAGATTTACGTTTTACGAAGAAAATCAACAATAACCTTACCTTATGGAGCAACATTAATTATACGCATGCCAAAAACAAAGTTATCTATGCTGATGTTGCCGGCTTGCTACCATTATATGCTAAACCTCTTGATAAGCAGATCGGACAAGCCTATTCTTATGTGAATGGAGGCTATTACAATACTTGGGATCAGCTTTATGGAAGTACCATGCACAATGCAAATGACCAACTGAAAATTCCAGGAAACTATCATCTTGTAGATTACAATGCGGATGGGGTAATCGATGCGAATGATAACATTCCTTATGGTTATTCTGGTGCTCCTGAAAATACCTACAATGCAACCATAGGTTTTGAATGGAAAGGATTTAGCGCATTTGCCCAGTTTTATGGTGTAAACAATGTTACCCGTCAGGTAGTGCTTGGATCTTTTTCAGGAAAGAACACAGTTGCTTACGATGAGGGAAGTTATTGGTCAAAAGACAATACAAATCCAGATGGCCCTATGCCACGTTGGGAAACATCGCCAGCAGGTTTTTACACTGCAGACAGGTACTTCTATGATGGTTCTTATTTGCGTTTAAAAAATGCTGAGATCGCTTATACGTTCAGACAGGATTGGGTTAAAAAGATTGGGGTGTCAAGTTTAAGGTTATATGTGAATGGCAATAACTTACACGTGTGGACTAAGATGCCTGATGACCGTGAAGCAAACTATCAAAGTGCAGGCGGACAGGGCTGGGCATCGCAAGGCGCATACCCGACTGTAAAACGTTATAATTTAGGTGCTAATTTCATCTTTTAAACATGATTATGAAAAAATATATAAAACGCCTATTGTTGATAGGAATGATTTGGTCGTTGACCGGAATGGTGTCTTGTAAAAAATATCTGGATAGAGACCCGGAGGCAACTGTATCGGCCGAATCTGCGTTCAAAGACTTTCGCAGTTTTCAGGGCTTTACAGAGGAACTTTACAACTGTATTCCAGATTTTACCAATCGCTATTGGACAAACAGTTTCAACTGGGGGGAAGACGAAATTCAGTCTACCGTACAAAATTTCCACTTTGTAAATAAAATTGATAACGGTGATTTCTGGGGATGGCAACGTGAGTTTGACGGATGGGGAGCAGGGTTTTTGGACAATGCGAACGCCAGTACAAACAACGACAGATTTACCAAAGGTTTGTATCCGTTAGCGTGGTACGGAATCCGTAAAGCCAATTTAGGATTAGAAAATCTGAACCTAATGGTTAATGCGACAGAGGAAGAACGCAATTTGATAAAAGGTCAATTATTGTTCTTTAGAGGCTGGTTTCATTTTATGCTTATTCAATATTTCGGCGGAATGCCTTACATTGATAAGGTATTGCCAGCAGATCAGGAATTAAGATTACCTAGGCTAAAATATCAGGAGTGTGCTGCAAAAGCTGCTTTAGATTTAAGACAGGCAGCAGATCTATTGCCGATCAGTTGGGATAATACTACTGCAGGTATTCAAACGCTTGGCAAGAACCAGTTGAGGATCAATAAAATTATGGCACTGGGCTATTTGGGTAAAAATTACCTTTGGGCCGCTAGTCCATTAATGAACGGTGAGTCTACAGGAAGCAAAACCTATAATGTTGAACTGAGCAAAAAAGCGGCTGCTGCATTTGCCGAACTGTTAAAGTTAACTGAAAGTGGTGCTGCTCCTCATAAATTGTTGCCTTTTGATAAATACAGCACAAACTTTTATACCATTGGCCAGAACTTTTTAATCCCAGGTGGTACTGAAGCCATATTTACTGGACCTTATTGGGGTGCTCATGGATCTACATACGGTACTGCGAAGCAATATACTCCTGCAATTGTTGGTGCTGATGCACTGGTATTTGCCCCGACTGCGAATTATGTTGCCTATTATGGGATGAAAAATGGTCAGCCGATTGCGAGCTCTACACAGGCAGATCCAAGTGGTTCGGGTTATGATCCACAATATCCTTGGAAAGATCGTGATCCTAGATTTTACAATGACATTATCTATGATGGGGTTAAAGTGGTGCAGGGAACTTTGGCTGCGGATATGGAGCCTCACCGATATGCGAATCTATATACGAACGGAAGTTATAGAGACGAGCGCTCTGGAAGCCGTACGGGTTTTATGATGTTCAAATTTGTTCCAAGAACTGCCAATAACTTCGATCAGGGCTGGAATTATGGACAAAACTTGAATATTAAGGTTCCTTATATGCGTCTTGCAGATATTTATCTAATGTATGCAGAATCAGTTGCTACAGGATATGGTTCTCCAGCTGCAACAGCTGATGGGTTCAGTAAAAGTGCTGTTGATGCAATTAACGTTATCCGTGATCGTGCAGGTGTAGGACATGTTGCTGCACAATTCTTGGGCTCTACTACCGAATTTATGAAGGAAGTAAGACGTGAACGTGCTGTTGAATTGGCTTTTGAAGGACATAGGTTTAACGATCTTCGTCGCTGGAGATTACTGGCCGAAGTACCTTACACTTTAAAAACTGCTGCAGAGTTTGACCGTGCTGCCACCTTAAATCCTGCTACAGATACTAAATTGAACAGGGTTGTAAATTATAGAGAGCGCGTGATATTACAGCGACCATTTAGTGAAAAGCACTATTGGCTTCCATTAAAGAGAGCAGATGTAAATATGTATAAGGAGTTTGCACAAAACCCTGGATGGTAAGGTTTTCATGATCACAAATAATTAAAGATAAGAATGATGAAATTTTTAATAAAAGGAATGATGCTGAGTGTCTTTCTTACGCTAATGGTCAGCGTAATCAAAGGTCAGGACGGTGTCAAGATACCTATAAAAGCTATTGTCCGCGGAACCAATGGAAATCCGATCAAAGGGGCAACAATAAGTATTGAAGGAAACGACGTGCTTACAATATCAAATCAGATGGGAGAATTCTCCTTGTCGGTTGCTGCCAATACTCCGTTTACGGTAAGTGCACAAGGCTTTAAGAACTCGCTTGTTATTGCGGTTCCAGACCTGAAACAGATTACTTTAACCAAGGAAGATAGAATGGTGAATGTTGGTTTCAAACAAGTAGAGGAAAGTAGCCTTCCTCCTGGTGTGTCGAGTGTAAATTTGGCGCAGCTTTTTGAGAAGAATTTTACCACCAATGCATTAGATGGTTTAGAGGCCTTTGCTCCTGGTTATAATGGGAACAATTTATGGGGCATGAACTCTTCTTTGATCCTTATTGATGGTGTGCCCCGTGATGTTGTAAGTGCTAACACAAATTTTTTAGGCATTACCCCAAATGAGATTGAGGAAATTACCTTTCTGAAAAGTGCCTCAGCTGTCGCCTTATATGGAAGTCGTGGCGCTAAAGGAGTAATTTTAATTACGACAAAAAGAGGAACTTCTTCTAAACAAAAAATAAATGTCCGCTCTAATGCGGGTATTAATGTGCCGAAGCGCTACCCACAATACTTGGGATCTTCAGAGTATATGACATTATATAATGAAGCCTTATCAAATGATGGTTTAGCTGCAATCTATACACCAGAAACCATTTATAATCACTCTGGAGTTAATCCTTATCGTTATCCAAGTGTTGATTATTATTCTTCAGATTATTTAAAAAGCAGCTATGCCCGTTATGATGGAGTTGCTGAGATTTCAGGGGGTAATGAGCGTGCCAGGTATTATACCAATATTGGGTTTATATCTAACGGCTCGCTGCTTAATTTCGGAGAGGCAAAAGAGAATAGCACCACAGACCGTTTCAATATTCGCGGTAACGTTGATATGCAGCTTACCAAGGCACTTAAAGCTCGTGTAGATGCGAGCGCAATATTTTCAAGTGCTGGAGGAGTGAATACGAATTATTGGGGTAGTGCAGCCACTTTACGCCCTCAATTATTCACACCACTGATCCCGATCAGTTTCTTGGAACAAAGCGACGAAGTGAGCAGGGCGATGATCAAAAATGCAACAATTATTGATGGAAAATATATCCTTGGTGGTACTCAGTTAGATCAAACTAACCCATTTGCTGCTATTTATGCAGGTGGTAACAATAGATTTATCCAACGTGAGTTTCAATTTACTACTGGGATCGACGCTGATCTGAATGGTTTGTTAAAAGGACTTACTTTTAGTACCAGTATGGGGGTAGATTACCTAAATAGGTACAATCAGGGTTATCGCAATGGTTATGCCACCTATCAACCAACATGGACAACCTATTCTGGTTCCACTACAATTGGTAGCTTAACTCGTTGGGGAGAAGATGCTAAAACTGGTAATCAAAATATTGCGGATAGCTATTACAGACAGACCATTTCGTTATCTGGCCAGCTTAACTACAATACTACAGTAAGCGAACGTAACCATATTTCTGCCATATTATTAGCAGCGGCATACCGTCAATCTCAATCTGAGGTGTATCAGCCAACAACAAATTCTAATTTAGGATTGCAATTGAGCTATGATTTTAGCCGTAAATATTTTATTGAACTTACGGGAGCGCTGGTACGTTCGCCAAAGATGCCGCCGGGAAATAGAATTGCCTTCTCTCCTGCAGCTTCTATTGGATGGAAAATTAGCGAAGAGCCTTTTTTGAAGAAGGTTTCATTTATTGATGACTTAACACTTACCGCATCTGCGGGGATTTTGCATACCGACCTTGATTTTGATGAGTACTTTGCTTATGAAAGTATTTATACTGCTACAGGTGGTAACTGGTATGGTTGGAATGATGGTACAGGTACGCAGTCTACAGACTCGCGTCGTGGAACAAATATGAATTTAACTTTTGCCAAAAGACAGGAGATTAGCCTTGGAATTAAAGGTTCGATGTTCAAAAACCAATTAGGCTTTGGTGCTAATGTTTTCAGAAATAACATTACTGGGATTATTGGTCAGATCAATGTGCTTTATCCAAATTATTTCACAACTGGATTTCCAAGTTCGTCATTTGTTCCTTATAGCAATTACAACAGTGATCAACGAACAGGTTTAGATTTTTATTTAAATTTTAACAAGCGTATTGGTACGGTTGATTGGACCTTAGGGGCTTCAGGAACTTACTATAGTACTAAAGCAACTAAACGTGCAGATCTATTGACATATGAAAATAGTTATCAATACCGTGCGGGTAAACCTTTGGATGCGATATGGGGATTGAGAAGCAACGGTTTCTATACGAGTGCAGCTGAAGTAGCTGCTGCTGATGGAGTAAATGGTGCTAAACCTGCTTTCGGATCTGCATTGGCTCCTGGCGATATCAAATATATAGACCAGAACGGCGATAAAATTATAGATGATAAAGATCAGGTATATCTTGGAAGAGGAGGATGGTTTGGTGCTCCGTTTACGGCAGGATTAAATTTAACAGCCAAATGGAAAAACCTTACCTTTTTTGTTTTGGGTACCGGTCGTTTCGGAGCAAGCGCTATGAAGAGCGACAATTACTTCTGGGTAAATGGAAGTGATAAATACTCAGCAGTTGTGCGCGACAGATGGACAGCCCAGACTAAAAATACGGCAACTTTCCCTAGGCTTACTACTTTAAATGGTGACAATAATTTTAGAGCATCTGACTTTTGGTTATATAGCACCGATCGATTTGATCTATCTAAAGTTCAAATTTCTTACACAATTCCAGATAAAGTATTCAAAAGCAAAGTGTTGAAAGAATTGGGAATCTATATTGCTGGATTTAATCTTTTAACAGTAGCCAAAGAAAGAGAGATACTGGAAATGAATTTAGGGGGTGCTCCACAAACCAGAATGTATAATCTGGGTGTAAAGGCAATGTTTTAATTGAATATAATATTAGATAAGATGAACAGAATATTAATACGATTTATGGTTGTGGCAGCGATGCTGTCGGGCTGTAAAAAGTTTACCGACCCCGCCCCACAAAATAATGGGGATTTTAATAATATCTATACTGAACCGGCACTTGCCCATGGGTTATTGTTAAATGGTTACACACGACTTCCGTCAAATGGCTGGTCATTTAATGATGTAGCTACTGATGATGCGGTTAGTAATGATATTAACAATAATTACAGGAAGATTGCTACTGGGCAGTGGTCTGCGGCATTTAATCCACTAGATCAATGGACAAATGCACGTGCAGGAATCCAGTATATCAATTTATTCCTTGCTGAAACAGACAAGGTAATTTGGGATACTAAAGATAAGATGTTAAATACCATGTTTAATGATCGACAAAAGGGTGAGGCTTATGCATTAAGAGCATATTTGATGTCTTATATGCTACAGGCACATGCTGGAAAAGTAGGGAATACTTTATATGGTTTTCCGCTTGTACTTGAGCCTGAAACGCCGACTTCTAACTTTAATCAGCCAAGAGCTACATTCGATGCTTGTATTAAGCAGATTTACAGTGATTTGGATAAAGCTGAACAATTACTTCCGCTAGATTATAGAGATATTGCCAATACAACTGAAATTCCTGCGAAATATGCGGGGATCAAAGTAGAAACCTATAACAGGGTTTTTGGCAAGTTCTTTAATCAACGAATGACAGGTCGCATTTCAAAGGCCATTCGTGCGAAAGTTGCGCTGATGGCCGCAAGTCCGGCTTTTAGTGGTGGAAGTGCTACTACATGGACTGATGCAGCAACCTATGCAGCACAAGTGTTAGCACTTAATGGGTGGCTAACCAACTTAGATCCTAATGGCGTTACCTGGTACGACAATAAAACCGAGATCGATGGATTGGCTTCTGGTGCAAGCCCTAGAGAAATTCTTTGGCGAACCAATGTTGGTTCAAACAGTGATTTGGAAGCAGCAAATTATCCACCAACTTTATCTGGACAGGGACGAGTAAACCCAACTCAGAATCTAGTGAATGCATTTCCTATGGCTAACGGTTTTCCGATTACCAATTTAACTTTAAGTGGATATAATCCTGCTGCACCATATACAGGTAGGGATCCGCGTTTGGCGAAATATATTGTATATAATGGCAATACGATTGGATCAACGAACAAGGTAATCAATACCACATTAGACGTTGCTACCAATGATGATGGATTAAATAGAAAAGAAGTTTCTACACGCACTGGCTATTATATGAAAAAGCTTTTGAGACAAGATGTAAGTCGTACGCCAACGGTAAATAACCAAAAGCACTATAGACCACATATTCGTTATACAGAAATCTTCTTGATTTATGCAGAAGCTGCAAATGAGGCATTTGGGCCAATGGGCAATGGTGGCAACGCATATTCGGCTTATGACATTATCAAGGCTATTAGAGCTAGGGCTGGTGTAGGTACTACAAACGGAGATGCCTACTTAGAGTCGGTCAAAGGAGATAAAGATGCAATGAGAACACTGATCAGAAATGAGCGTAGGTTAGAGTTAGCTTTTGAGGGCTTCCGTTTTTGGGATCTCCGCAGATGGAATGCAACTTTAAATGATCCTGTAAAGGGAACTAGTATTTCTCAGGGTGCTTATCAAGAAATTAATGTAGAGCCAAGAAGCTATACAGAAAATATGAGGTTTGGGCCAATCCCTTACAGTGAGATTTTAAAGTACAATGCTTTACAACAGAATACAGGGTGGTAAGCCTTTAATTACCAGTACAAATTCATTATAAATAGATATAAAATGAAAAATAGACTTAATATATTACTTGTGCTCATATTGGCACTAGGTGCATGTAAAAACGAAGAATGGGCATTTCCAGATTATGAAACCCAGTCGGTTTATTTTGCCTACCAAGGACCAATCAGAACAATTACACTGGGGGAGGATATTTTTGATACTTCGCTTGATAACCAGCATAAGCTCCAGATTATGGGTACTGTAGGGGGTGTTTACTCAAACAAGGAAAATATCACTATTGCTATTAGCGTAGATAACGCGCTAACGCAGGGATTAACCTTTCCATCGCCATATAGTGGCAGCGTAAGGCCAATGCCAGCCAATTATTATACCCTTGCATCTAATAAAATCGTAATTCCAAAGGGAAGTTTAATCGGTGGAGTTGATGTTCAACTGACAGATGCTTTTTTCGCAGACCCATTGTCTATTAACACAACTTACGTTATCCCTTTAACGATGACCAGTGTTGATCAGAACAAAACAATTTTGGCAGACAAGAAATACACTTTGTATGCGGTAAGATACATCAATACATGGCAGGGCTCTTATCTCCGCAGAGGTAAAGATGTGATTGTTGGCAAAGCTGGTAATACTGCACTAAATCAAAATGTGGTTCGACATACCAAATATGTAGAGACTGATGAGATCAACAAGTTAAATACACGCTCATTAACCCAAACCGAATTCCCAGTAGTTTTCAAGGTAACCGGCGGTACAAGTATCAACCGTACTTTATTGCTCACTTTTGATAACAGCGGAAATTGTACGGTATCAGCTGGAGACGGAAGTTTTACAGCAAGTGGAACAGGGAAGTTTGTGAAAAGAGGTGAGAAAAACAGTTGGGGCAGCCAAGATCGTGACGCCCTTTACCTCAATTATCAAATAGATCTGAATGATAGAACGGTAAGCACTATGGATACCTTGGTTATGCGTGATCGTGGTGTGAAGGCAGAAACATTTACGCCAAATAAATAATTAATATTTAAGCTAACAATCGAGAAATATGAAACGATTATACGGAATAACATTTGGTTTAGCGGGGGCAATATTACTTGCTTCCTGCAACAAATATGAAGGGCTCGAGTATCAGGTTAATAAGCCAGCAAGTTTTGCGGCTCAAGAGCAAATAGATGCTTATCAACCTTTAAAAACTTATCTAGATAGAACTGCAAATCCCAAGTTTAAATTTGGGGCAGGAGTGAGTTTGCAGCCTTACTTATCAAAAGGCGTAATATATAGACTGATCAATAGTAACTTCGACGAAATTACGTTAGGTTACGAGATGAAACATGGTGCTGTCGTGCAGGCAGATGGAAGTCTGGCATTAACGAATGTGAAGAATTTGTTAGAAGCAACATCTAAAGCTGGTATTACTGTGTTTGGGCATACGCTAGCTTGGCATGCCAATCAGAATGCAACGTACCTGAAAGGCTTGATCGCACCTGTAGTAACGCCTTCAAGTGGTGGCCCAACATGGGATCTTATATCAGGGGCTGACTTCGAAACCGATAATGCATCAAATTACCAATCCAACACTAATGCTGTAATGTCTTTTACTGCTGCAGGTCAAGGGGCCAATGGTACTGGGAGGGCACTGAAAATAAGTAATGCCAGCGTTCGTACCAATGATTATGATGCGCAATTATTCGTTAAGTTTTCTCCAACCATTCAGCTTAATGAGATGTATGAGCTAAAAATGGATGTACGTTCAGATGCACCAGCCTCTTATTCTACGCAAGCACACACTACGCCAGGTTCTTACCTATTTTATGATTTCTTTGGTACAATCAATTCCACAACAACATGGACCACTTATACCAAGCAGATCACTATTAATGCAACTACTTTAAAAGAATTGGTTAATACTGGTACAATTGCTTTTAATCTTGGAAAAACCGCCACTAATTTTTATTTCGATAATATTACCATTAAAAAATATAATCCACTAGGCGGAAGCACAACTGTTGAAAAAACAGCAGAGCAGAAGAAGACAATATTGACTGCTGCACTTGATACCTGGATTAAGGGAATGGTTACTACATCAAAAGATTATGTGAAGGCTTGGGATGTAGTGAACGAACCTATGGATGATGGCAAGCCTTATGAACTTAAAACTGCTGTTGGCAGAACAACAATAGCAGCTGATGAGTTCTTTTGGCAAGACTATTTGGGCAAAGATTATGCATTGCAGGCTTTTCAAATGGCAAGGCAGTATGGTAATGCTTCGGATATCCATTTTATCAATGATTATAACCTTGAGTCTAATATCGATAAATGCAAAGGCCTGATCGCCTATGTAAAGTATCTAGAAGATAAGGGGGCAAAAATTGATGGAATTGGTACACAAATGCACATTGTAGCAACTTCAGACAAAGCGAAAATTGACGAAATGTTCAAGTTATTAGCAGCCACTGGCAAACTGATCAAGATCTCAGAACTGGATATGGGATTTGCTGGAAGCATAAAAACGCCTCAGGTAACTGCTGAACAGTATGCTGCTCAATCTGAAATGTATAAGTATGTAGTGAAGAAATATTTTGAACTTGTTCCAGCTGCTCAACGTTATGGAATTACCATTTGGGCTCCTCAAGACAGTCCTACAAGTTCAAGTTGGAGAGCTGGTGAGCCAATCGGTTTGTGGACAGAAGGCTTTGTTAGAAAACCAGCCTACATTGGCGTAGCCGAAGGTTTAAAGAATAAATAATACACAATACTATTAATGTACCGGGAGATCGCTATTGAGCGACTCCCGGTATTTTAATTTAGGTCTTTTTCAACTTAAAAATAATATACTCTCCTATGTTATTATTGTGCAACCGATTGCTTAACTTAGTAATGAAATTTTGATTAGAAGTGCATTTTGTTAATCTTTAGAGATATGCCCTTCGACAAGCCTTCAGATATTATGAATAAAAGCAAAATAATTCTCTTTCTCCTTCTTCTCCTTTCCTCCAAGTTTGAGGCTTTAGGAAACATTAAATTACCACAATTGGTGAGCGATCGGATGGTGCTTCAGCGTGACAGAGAATTAAAGATCTGGGGCTGGGGAGATGTAAACGAGAAGGTAAATATCTCATTCAATGGGAAAAAGAAGTCTGCTACTACTGGAAGGGATGGAACATGGTCAATTACTTTTCCTGCAATGAAAGCCGGAGGTCCATATACGATGACTATTGTTGGCCAAAATTCCATTGTACTGAAAGATATTCTAATTGGAGATGTATGGTTTTGTGCAGGGCAATCTAACATGGTTTTGGCTATGGAGCGATTAAAAGAAAATTACCCTAATGAGGTTGCCAATGATAACTTTCCTGAGATCAGAAACTTTTTTATCCCTACCAAAGCTGATGTGACAAAGGTTTATGCCGATTTGCCAAAAGGCCAATGGAAGGCAGCTAACGGTCAGGGTTTGCTAGAGTTTGGCGGGGTTACCTATTTTTTTGCAAAGCAATTATATCTAAAATATAAAGTTCCTATTGGGATTATCAATTCAAGCGTTGGGGGTACACCAATCGAGGCTTGGATGAGTAGTGATGCTTTTTCCGATTTCCCGTCCGTTCAAGATGAACTAAAAAAATATAAAGACAGTACTTACATGAGCAAGGTTGCTAACAATTTAACCACTGCACCTCTTAAGAGCACAGCACCAACTTATGTGCCCAAAACATGGTATAAGTTCTGGTTGCCGGGTTATTGGGCAGATCAGGGCGTTAAAAACCTAAATGGAGTGTTGTACTTTAAGAAAGAGATTGATGTACCTGCAAGTATGATAGGTATGCCCGCCAAGTTATTTATGGGTCGGATAATAGACTCTGACTCCGCATTTGTAAACGGTGTTTACGTTGGCAACATCACTTATCAATATCCCCCACGTAGGTACAATGTACCAGCTAATTTGTTAAAGATTGGAAAGAATGAGATTTTAGTTAAAGTTACAAATACCGCAGGTAAAGGTGGTTTTGTACCAGAGAAGAATTATTCGCTTCAATGCAATGGAGAAACTATTGATTTAAGGGGAGAATGGGCTTATCAGGTAGTGCAGGTATTTCCTAAACCTAGAATGGTTCAGCGTAATCAGCAGGTTTTACCACCTATTGTTGCACAAAATTCACCAACTGGTCTGTACAATACTATGGTTGCTCCAGCAATTCAATATGGCATTAAAGGATTTCTCTGGTATCAGGGAGAAACGAATGCAGGAAAACCCGCAGCATATAAAAAGTTATTACCTGCATTGATCGAAGATTGGCGGACCAAGTGGGCACTGGGCAATCTTCCCTTCTTATTTGTACAACTGCCAAATTTCATGGAGGTTGATTATTCTCCAGGAGAAAGTGATTGGGCAGAAATGCGTCAGGGCCAGCTTCAAACTTTATCTGTTCCCAATACTGGGATGGCCGTAGCCTTAGATGCTGGAGAATGGAATGATATCCATCCCTTAAATAAGAAAGATGTGGGCCAACGCTTGGCTTTATGGGCAGCACATCTTGCCTATGGCGATAACAACCTTGTATATTCAGGTCCAATCTATCAATCTGCTAGCGTTGAAGGTAGCAAAGTGACCTTAAGTTTTGACCATGTTGGTGGCGGGCTTATGGCAAAGGGAGAGCCCGAGCTTTATCATTTTGCTATTGCAGGTGCCGATAAGAAATTTGTATGGGCAAAAGCTAAAATTGAAGGTGCTACCGTAGTGCTTTGGAACGAAGATGTGGCAAATCCCGTAGCTGTTCGCTATGCATGGGCAGATAATCCTAGAGGAGCAAATTTATATAATGCCGAAGGCTTGCCAGCCGCACCGTTCGAAGCCATAATTAAGTAAAGAAATATAGCGTTTTATTTTATATTTACGCCTAACCAAATAAATCTGTAAGGAATCCGAGGTTGACCCAACAGGAATAATCATGTTCCTTTGCTCATCCAGAGTTGTCAAAGTCGATCTAATGTTATGATGTTTAAAAGATTTTTAATTAGAAGCACACCATCACTTTTGGTGATCTTGTTATTGATGCATAATATAGCATGGGGGCAGAAAGAACGAAATTTTGTGACCCTTAATACCAAAAACGGATTGTCATCTAATACGGTCAACACCATTTTACAAGATCATAACGGTTTGGTATGGTTCGGAACCAGTGATGGCCTTAATAAGTTTGACGGAACAAATTTCACGGTCTATACTAATAAAAGCAAAGATGCTACTAGTATCCCCTACAATAATATCTCAGCGCTGTTAGAAGATCGAACTGGAAGACTTTGGGTTGGTACTAGCGGAGGTGGTTTAGCTTATTATGATGCCAAACAGAATACCTTTATATCTTTCGTAGGCGAAGGTATTCCGAACCGAACTACTCCATTTAATGTAATTACATTATACGAAGATAAGGTTGGAAATATATGGGTAGGAACATTTGGGGGGTATCGGATTATTAATACTAAAACCTTGAAAGTTAAAAATGTTGGCATCGACGCAATGATTGGAAATGGATCTAGCGTGCTTTCGTTTTTTCAAGATGTGAACAATAGGATGTGGATCGGAACGAATTTGGGCCTGCTCGCACTTGATCTGAATACAGATGTTACTGAGAAATTTACACGTAAGTTTGGTGAAGATTTAGGCCTTAGCGACAATTGCATCAGGGATATCGCAGCAGACGAAAAAGGAAGGATTTATTTTGGAACCAACAATGGACTAAATATGTTGTTGGATGACGGAAAACATTTCAAGTCTTTTTTGCGTACAGATGGTCAACTTTTTTCTGATGATATTATCTATACCATTCGCCTAGAAAAAGGAGGGAAGTTATGGTTGGGAACTGAAGATGGTGTCAGTGTTTTTGATACCCATAATCAAACATTTTCAACCATTCAGCCAAACAAGCGTGAATCTTTTGGACTTAGCCACAAATCTGTTAGAAGTATTTGCATGGCCAAATATGGAATAATCTGGATAGGTACCTATCAGGGAGGTGTAAATAAGTACGATCCAAATTTGGCACTTTTTAATCTTAAGCGTAGCAGTCCATACGATCCCAAAGGACTTTCATCAGCCATTGTAACTTCATTTGCCGAGTACAAGAAACGACAAATCTTTGTAGGCACTGATGGGGGCGGACTCCATTTGTTCGATCGCACTACCGGAATGTTCCAACACTTGGAAATCAAAAGTAAAATAGACTTTTCAGAGAATCCCCTGTCCATACTTGCGCTAGAGCTAGATTCTAGAAAACAATTGTGGATTGGCACCTATCAAAATGGGCTGTTTATCTACAATCCCGAAAATAAAAGCTATAAACAGGTTTTGTCTGGAAAATCAATCGATCAATTAAGTCAAAACGATGTTTTTTTTATCAAAGAAGATAGTAAGGGATTAATCTGGATTGGCACTAATGGAAGTGGTGTAAATGTTTATGATCCGAAAACAAATTTGTTTGCTAGATATGGAACACACTCAATAGCTCCCATGAAGCTACCAAGCAATGGTTTTATGCGTGCCATTGTGGAAGATAGTTATGGCGATATGTGGCTCGCTTCTAGTGGAACTGGAATAGCCGTATTTCAGCGCAAAACAAGGAAGTTTAAAGTATATACAAAAACGAATAGCGGGCTATCCAACGATGTAGTATTAAGTCTTTTATATGATAGTAAAGGCAATTTATGGGCAGGAACAGATGGAGGCGGACTAGATCTCTTCAATCGCCGAACAGGAAGATTTACCAACTTTAATGAAACAAACGGTCTACCTAATGCCATTGTTTATAAGATTTTGGAGGGCAATGACGGTCTGATATGGTTCAGTACTGATAAGGGAATCAGTTGCCTTGATCCGAAGACCAAAAAAATCAAAAACTTTGGACGACCAAATGGTGTACAAGACAGCCCCTTCATACTGGGGTCTGGAATGAGTGCCTCAGATGGAGAACTCTACTTTGGCGGACAAGACGGTTTTAACTACTTTTCACCATTGGCACTTCCAACCAATGGAATTGTTCCAAGCATATTATTTACAGAGTTAAAAGTAGCCAACAATGTAGTGCTACCTGGACCAAAATCTCCTATCAAGGAACAGATTGGTTTTACGAAAGAGATCAACTTTCACTATGGCCAGAATTTCTCTATCAGTTACGTTGCGTTAAACTATACCGCTCCACAGCAGAACCATTATTCTTATCGCCTGCTTGGTCTTGAAGATCAATGGAACTATGTAGGTGGCGAAAAAACAGCTTATTACACCAATTTGGATCCTGGAGAATATGTTTTTCAGGTGAGGGCAAGCGACAACAATGGCGTTTGGAGCGATAAAATTACTTCCATTGCCGTGTATATCCATCCTCCTATATGGCGTACTACCTATGCCTATATTTTTTATGTCGTTTTAATTGGTGCAATACTATTTGCAATAAGAAGAAGGGGAATTCAACGGATCAAACGTCAACTTGCATTGGAACAAGATCAGATCAACGCAGAAGAAAGGATCCTACAACGACAAAGAGAGGCAGAACGTGCCCATGCACTGGATATCCAAAAAATCAAATTCCTCACTAACCTTAGCCATGAATTCAGAACGCCTATTTCATTAATATTAGCCCCGGTAGATAAATTGCTTTCTATTAAGCAGGATCAATATGTCTCCAGTCAGGTAAAAATGATCAGACGAAATGCCCGAAGATTGCTAAATCTTGTTAACCAACTGCTTGATTTCAAAAAAATGGAAGAACAAGAACTTAAACTGAACATTGTTGAAGGAGATCTTGTTGCTTTTATCAGCGAATCTGCCGAAGCTTTTCAAGACCTCTCTGATCGGAAGAAGATCTCCCTTCAGATCCATAGTGAATTCGCAAAACTGCAAACTTATTTTGATCAGGATAAGATGGAACGAATTATATTCAATCTCCTTTCCAATGCTTTCAAGTTTACCAAAGAAGGGGGCGAAGTCCGTCTAAATATGTCTCTTCAAGCTATAGAAAGCGAGATTAAACCAACCTTTATCATCGCAGTTTCAGACACCGGAGTCGGGATAGCACCAGAAAGTCAAATTAAGATCTTCGATCGTTTTTTCATGGATAATAACCCAGCCTCTATCTTAAATCAGGGCAGTGGAATTGGGCTGTCTATTGTAAAAGAATTTGTTGAGTTACATGATGGTGAGATTACCGTAAAAAGCGAATTGGGCAAAGGAACAACCTTTGTGGTTTCTCTTCCAGTTGAAATTATTGGAATGGGAAATGCGCCAGACACAGAGATTAATGAATCCCTCATAAATGAATCAGACCCATTAATTGAAGAGCTGGCAATAAGCGATGACAGGACAGCCACCGTCCTCTTGGTAGAAGACAATGAAGAGTTCAGGTTTCACCTCAAAGATAGTCTACAGCCTTTTTATCACATTATTGAGGCAGCAAACGGTAAAGAAGGATGGCAAAAAACACTGTCTGGCCATCCTCAATTGGTAGTAAGCGATATTAGTATGCCCGAAATGAACGGTATTGAACTTAGTCAGAAAATTAAATCAGACAAAAGAACCAGCCATATTCCAGTCATTCTCTTAACTGCAATTAGCGGTGAAGATGACCAGATCAAGGGCCTTAAATCAGGAGCTAACGATTACCTGACCAAGCCTTTCAACTTTGACATTCTTAAAGCTAAAATTGAGAATTTACTGCTATTCAACAGATCTGTTAAAAACGCCTACTCTAAGCAGGTACAAGTGCAGCCTAAAGAGATCGAGATCGAATCTAGCGAAGTCAAATTGCTCAATAAAATTGTCCAATATATTGATGAGAAATTAAATAACCCAGAGTTATCGGTTGAAGAATTAAGTAAACACGTAGGCATGAGCCGGGGATCCCTCTATCACAAGCTTTTAGAAATTACAGGTCTTACACCAATAGAATATATCCGCTCCATTAAATTGGAACGTGCAGTAGAACTGCTGGAGAAGAGCGATTACAACGTTGCTCAGATCGCTTATATGACCGGATTTGGAACACCAAGTTATTTTTCAAGGCTTTTTAAGACACAGTTTAATATGTTGCCTTCAGAATATATCACTGCAAAGAGAAAAGATAAGCGAGTGCGACAATAATAGGCCTTCACTCACTTGTTTTTAGTGCTGAACAAACATTTGGGGCCTATTCTTGTACAAATAGCCTATCTAGATCATGACATTTCGATTAGTTTTGGTTCCGATCAAATAAAATGTATGAGTCCAAAATGGATTAGTTTTCTATTATTTTTTGTCTGGCTTGATGTCAGTGCCCAAACGATTGTAAATTTTACCGCCCAACAGGACAAGGAAAATATGATGCAACAATTGGGTATCAAAAGCCTTCGCGCAGGCGCAAGTGGAGATGATAAATCACCCAATCGGGCCAACAACGATGAGGCACTTGCCAACCCTTTCTTAGATGATCAGATTATTGCTGTATCGGTTTTTAAACTGCTTGTTGTTAAAGATCCCGGGCTTGCTAATATGCCAGCCGTAAACGTTGGTCTACTTGATGGACACCGAGCTTGGCGGCAACACGATGGTACAAATGCACCAAACATCAAATACTTTATCCAATGGGCCAATAAATTTATCTCAAAATGAAATTCTTACTAAAGCTCTCGCTCTATTTACTTTTAGCATTTCCATTGCTTGCGGATGCACAGGCGAATAAATTTCCGTTTCAGAACCATCAACTTGATTTTAATACACGTGTCAATGATCTTGTTTCAAGAATGACATTAGCAGAAAAGGTGGGCCAAATGCTTAATGCTGCTCCAGCCATTCCCAGGTTGGGCATTCCTGCTTACGATTGGTGGAACGAAGTATTACATGGAGTAGCAAGAACACCATTTAAAGTTACCGTTTTTCCGCAGGCAATCGGCATGGCCGCAACTTTCGATAAACAATCATTATTTCAAATGGCAAACTATTCGGCACTCGAAGGACGTGCCATACACAATAAGGCAGTAGAAATGGGACGTGAAGGGGAACGTTATGTAGGGCTCACCTATTGGACACCAAACATTAATATTTTCAGAGATCCTAGATGGGGCCGTGGACAAGAAACATACGGTGAAGATCCTTTTTTAACTGCTGCCATGGGAGCCTCATTTGTAAAAGGATTGCAGGGCGATGATCCCAAATACCTAAAAGCTGCAGCTTGTGCCAAACATTATGCGGTACATAGCGGACCAGAACCAGATCGTCACGTTTTTAATGCAGAGGTGAGCAAATATGACCTATGGGATACCTATCTGCCAGCCTTCAAAAAATTAGTGGTAGATAGTAAAGTCGAAGGTGTAATGTGCGCTTACAATGCTTTTCAGACCCAGCCATGCTGCGGTAGCGATCTGTTAATGGTCGACATACTTCGTAAACAATGGAACTTTACTGGATACGTTACGTCCGACTGTTGGGGCATTGACGACTTTTTCAAAAACCATAAAACCCATAGTGATGCAGCTTCAGCTTCAGCAGATGCAGTATTACATGGAACCGATGTAGAATGTGGAACTGATGCTTATAAATCGCTGATCAAAGCAGTTCAAGATGGTAAGATCACAGAATCTCAGATTGATGTGTCCGTAAAACGTCTTTTTATGACCAGATTTAAACTGGGTATGTTTGATCCACCAGAATTGGTTAAATATGCCCAAACACCTTCATCAGTACTTGAAAGTGATGACCATAAGGCACATGCCCTAAAAATGGCCAGGCAATCAATTGTAATGCTGAAGAACCAAAATCAGACTTTGCCCTTAAGCAAATCAGCAAAAAAAATAGTGGTATTAGGACCAAATGCTGATAACCCAATTGCTATTCTAGGCAATTATAACGGAACACCTTCTGTGCTAAAAACGGTACTTCAGGGGATCAGAGAAAAAGTGCCAAATGCAAATATAGTGTATGAAAAGGCCATTAATTTTACCAATGATACCTTATTGGTATACGCACCATTTGTGAAACAATGCAGTTTTGCTGGTAAACAAGGTTTCAATGCCGAGTACTTCGATAACGTTGAGCTAAAAGGCAATGCCATCACAAAACACGAAGAGAACTTAGACCACGTGTGGCAGGAAGGACAAGAAGTAGTTGGAACTATCAAGGCAAGAAACTTTTCTGCAAGGTACACGACCACTTATGTGGCTTTAGAAAATGGTCCAATTACCTTCGAAGTTGAAGGTGATGATGGTTACCGTTTTAAAGTAGATGGTAAAGTAGTACTCAATGCATGGACAAGAAATAGATGGGGAGCACAGCAGTATAAGCTTCTGGCAGAAAAAGGTAAAGCTTATGAGCTCGTATTAGAGTATTGGCAGGGAGATGGTAAGGCCAACATCAAACTAAGTGCTGGAACCTATCAGAAAACAGATTTCATCGCACTAGCGAAAAAAATTAGTGATGCCGATGCCATTGTCTATGTAGGAGGTATTTCACCACAGTTGGAAGGTGAGGAGATGAAGGTCGATTTTCCTGGATTTAATGGTGGTGATCGTACATCAATCTTGCTTCCTAAAATACAGACAGAACTCATGAAAGCTTTAAAATCTACGGGTAAACCCGTAGTGTTCGTCATGATGACAGGAAGCGCAATCGCTACTCCATGGGAAGCCCAAAATATTCCTGCCATTATCAACTGCTGGTATGGTGGTCAGTCTGCAGGAACTGCCGTAGCCGATGTGCTTTTTGGCGATTATAATCCCGCAGGAAGATTGCCGGTTACTTTTTACGCAAGTGACTCTGACCTGCCAGATTTTTCCGACTATTCAATGAAAGGCAGAACCTACCGATATTTTGCAGGTAAGCCATTATATGGATTTGGATATGGACTAAGCTACAGTTCTTTTAAGTACGATCAATTGGTACTGCCTGCCGAAATCAAAAAAGGTAAAGCCCTTGATATCACCGTAGCAGTAACCAATACAGGTAAAATGGCTGGAGAAGAAGTAGTGCAACTTTACCTAACAAATCCTAAAACTGCTGTCAAATCTCCTTTGAAAGCACTTAAAGGTTTCGAAAGGATCTCGCTGAAACCAGGCGAGCGTAAGGTGTTAAAGTTTACCCTATCCCCAAGCGAGCTGATGCTGATTAATGAAGAAGGAGTTGCCTATGCAATGAAAGGTAAAGTGGTGATCAGCGCAGGCGGATCTCAACCTGATGAGCTGAATCCAACTTCTGGTAATCTAGTAAAGAAAGTCATTTCGTTTTTATAAGAAAATTTAAATAAACCAACACATGAACCTTCAGCTCAACACCCAAAATCTGTTAATCTGTGGCCATCAATTTATGAAGAAAATAATTCTACTCCTAGCTTGTCTATATGTAAGCTACTGCCAAGCACAAATTAAATTTACAAATCCGATCATGTCTGGTTTTTACCCAGATCCAAGCGTAACCAAAGTCGGTAGCGACTACTACCTCGTAAATTCAACTTTCGCCTATTTCCCAGGGATCCCTGTTTTTCATAGCAAGGATTTAAAGAACTGGAAACAGATTGGGAATGTAATTGATCGTCCATCACAGATGACATTTTTCGGAGATGCAACCTCTAGAGGTCTTTTTGCACCTTCCATTAATTTCTATAAAGGTACCTATTACATGACCTGTACAAACATTGATAAAAATGGCAACTTTGTAATGACAGCCAAAAATCCTGCTGGCCCTTGGAGTAACCCAGTATGGCTTCCAAAAGTAAGGGGTATAGACCCTTCACTGTTTTTTGATCAAGACAAGGCCTATATCGTATACAATAGTGACGCACCAGACAATAAACCTTTATATTCTGGACATCGGACCATCCGCACATTTGAATTCGATCCTATTAAATTAGAAGTGATCGGAGACGAAATCCAGTTAGTTAACGGCGGTGTAGATCTCAGCAAAAAACCAGTATGGATAGAAGGTCCGCACATCTTTAAACGCGATAATTGGTACTACCTATGCGCTGCAGAAGGAGGTACTTCTGTTAACCATTCCCAAGTTATTTTAAGGAGTAAGCAAGCCACAGGTCCTTACATTCCTTATGAGAAAAATCCGATATTGACACAGCGTAATTTAGATCCTAACCGTAAAGATCCAATTACATCAACAGGGCATGCCGAATTGATTGAAGGCCCAGATGGTAAAACTTATGCTGTTTTTTTAGCAGTAAGACCTTATGAAGGCAATCATTACAATACCGGCAGAGAAACGTTTATTGCCCCCGTTAAATGGGAAGACGGATGGCCAATCATCAATCCTGATCACAAAGAAGTCCAATACAGCTATACCGCCAATTTCAAAGAAGTAAAGCAGTCTGCACCACCACAAAGTGGAAACTTCGCGTACCGAACAACATTCGATAAAAAAATAGACCAGTCACTATTATTTTTGAGAACAAATGATCCCAGCTGGTATAAACTAGATCAAACAAATGGTTTAACAATGAAGCTCCTTCCAGAAACCTGTATGGGATTAGGGAACCCTGCTTTCATCGGCAAAAGGCAACAACATCTTAACTGCAATGCCACTACAGAAATGACTTTCGAAGCGCAGCAGCCAAATGAGAAAGCCGGAATGCTCATCTTTCAGGGCGAATACCATTTTTATTACCTCTGTAAATCGATTAAAGATGGTAAACAAGTGGTCCAGCTTTATCAGGGAAATCCGAAAACCAAAAGTATGGACCTGATTACAGAAGCACCAATAAGTGCTAAAAAGGTACAGCTCAAAATTGAAGCTCAGCGTGAGAATTACAGCTTTTACTATGCAGAAAGTCCAGGTAAATGGAAATTGCTGAAAGACAAGGTAGACGGTAGGTTTTTAAGTACCCAATCTGCAGGTGGCTTTATAGGTTCGCTCTTTGCACTTTATGCCACCTCATCCGGAAAGGAAGCTAATAATACCGCCAGTTTTAAATGGTTAGACTATAGTGGTAATGATCCCGTACACGCTAAAAAATAAACGATAAAAATGTATTTATTAGGTATTGATGTTGGAACATCATCTATTAAGGTTGCAGTTGTAGATATCCTTACACAAAAGAGTGTTGCTACCGTTCAGTATCCCGAACAGGAAACCGAAATAAAATCAATCAAACCAGGCTGGGCAGAACAGTCACCGATAGACTGGTGGCACAATGTTCAGCAAGCAATTTTAAAAGTAAATGCTTTAGACTTGTTTGATGCGAAGGCAATTAAAGCTATCGGCATCGCTTATCAGATGCATGGCTTGGTAGTAGTTGATAAAAATCAGGAAGTGTTGAGGGATAGCATTATTTGGTGCGATAGTAGGGCCGTAGAACTTGGCGATAAAGCATTTGATGCAATCGGACATGAACATTCCCTAGCACATCTATTGAATTCTCCTGGTAACTTTACCGCATCGAAATTAGCATGGGTACAGGCCAATGAACCAGAGGTTTATGCTAAAATCGATAAAATTATGCTGCCTGGTGATTTTATTGCTATGAAGCTTACTGGAGAAATAACAACAAGTATCTCCGCACTTTCAGAAGGTGTTTTCTGGGATTTCAAGAAAGATGAAATCTCTACCGACGTAATGTCCCATTATAATTTTAAACAAGAGTTAATCCCAGAGATAAGACCATTGTTTGCTGAACATGGTGCTCTAAAAGAAGGGATAGCTAATCTTTTGGGCTTAACAGCTGGCATTCCCGTTGCTTATAAGGCAGGAGATCAGCCTAACAATGCATTATCCCTAAACGTACTTAAGCCTGGCGAAGTAGCCGCAACAGCAGGTACATCTGGCGTAATTTACGGAGTTAGCGATCAGCTGAGCTATGATCAGCAATCAAGGGTCAACACTTTTGCCCATGTTACCTATTCATCAGAAAAGAAACATACAGGAGTGTTATTGTGCATCAACGGAACAGGGAGTTTGTACCGCTGGGCCAAGCATACCTTTGCGCCCCATTTATCTTATCCAGAGCTGAACCATATCGCCGCACAAGCGCCAATAGGAAGTAAGGGATTGCGGGTATTGCCATTTGGAAATGGAGCCGAGCGGATGTTAAATAACAGATACACCGGTGCTCAGCTGCTTGGCATCGATCTGAATATTCATCACCAATCTGATATTTTTCGGGCAGTTCAGGAAAGCATCGTTTTTGCTTTTAGATATGGGCTAGATATCCTGCGTGAAAGCGGATTGAACCCAAAAGTAATCAGAGCAGGGAAAGCCAACCTTTTTTTAAGTGAAGTCTTCGCCCAAACTTTTGTTGATGTAACCGGCGTACCTGTAGAACTATATGAAAATGATGGAAGTGTAGGCGCAGCACTTGGAGCAGGTATCGGTGCTGGTATTTTTGAAAACGTTGATGACGCCTTTATCAAACATGAAGTGCTCAACTACCTCGAACCAAAAAATGCCGAAAGCTACGAGCCGATTTACCAAGAGTGGAAAGAAATTTTACAGCAACAGTTAAAAACAATACACTAAGCTAAACATGAGTTCGAAACTTGTCACGAGCATTCGGGATGAAAGGTTTTTTAAACATCCAAACCATGAACCATGAACTATCAACCATGAACCAAATAATTTGCCAAGAGCAAGAAAGATATTTTAATAATTTTTAATAAAAATACAATGACAAAAGTAGTAACAGGAGAAAAAGAGTTTTTTAAGGGAATAGAACAGGTTAAGTTTGAAGGTTTGCAGAGTGATAATCCAATGGCATTTAGATGGTATGATGCAAATAAAGTTGTCGCCGGTAAAACGATGACAGAACATTTCAAATTTGCTTGCGCATACTGGCATTCGTTTAATGGCAATGGAGCAGATCCATTTGGTGGTGCTACCCATATTTTTCCGTGGGATGAGAAAAAAGATGCAGTAGAGCGTGCTAAAGACAAAATGGATGCTGCATTCGAGTTCATTACCAAAATGCAATTGCCCTACTATTGTTTCCATGATGTAGACGTGGTTGATTATACCGATGATGTAGCAGATAACGAAAGAAGATTGCAGGCCTTAGTTGAATATGCAAAACAGAAACAGGCCGAAAGTGGAGTTAAACTCCTCTGGGGAACTGCCAATCTGTTCAGCCACAAAAGATACATGAATGGTGCATCTACCAATCCAGATTTCCACGTTTTGGCACATGGTGCTGCACAGGTAAAAGCTGCATTAGATGCAACGATAGCCCTTGGTGGAGAGAATTATGTGTTCTGGGGTGGTCGTGAAGGTTACATGAGCCTGCTCAATACCAATATGAAACGCGAACAAGAACACCTTGCTAAATTTTTGCATACAGCAAAAGACTATGCTCGTAAACAGGGCTTCAAAGGAACCTTCTTTATAGAGCCAAAACCATGTGAGCCATCAAAACACCAATATGATTATGATGCAGCAACGGTTAAAAGCTTTTTACAACAGTATGATCTATTGGAAGATTTTAAATTGAACCTTGAGGTAAACCATGCTACACTGGCCGGACACACCTTTCAACATGAACTACAGGTGGCTGTCGACAATGGCCTATTGGGCTCAATCGATGCCAATCGTGGCGATTATCAAAATGGATGGGATACAGATCAGTTCCCGAATGATATCAATGAATTAACAGAAGCAATGTTGATCATTTTAGAAGGCGGTGGTTTACAGGGCGGCGGAGTAAATTTTGATGCTAAAATCCGTAGAAACTCTACAGACCAAGCTGATTTATTTTATGCCCACATCGGTGGAATGGACCTGTTTGCACGTGCATTGATTACAGCTGATTCCGTTTTGAGCAAATCAGACTACCAAAAAGTGCGTTCAGATCGTTACGCCTCGTTTGACAGGGGAAAGGGAGCAGAATTTGAACAAGGTAAATTAACACTCGAAGATTTGAGAAACTATGCTGCCGAAAATGGTGAGCCAGCAACCCTTAGCGGCAAACAGGAATATCTGGAAAACATAATTAACAGACATATTTAAACAGCATCAGACCATGAGTTATAGTGGATTGATTATACGTTTTGTCCTTTCAGTGCCTTATTCTTCCTACTAAGGTTTGTTCTTTAGATTTGTCCTTCCGACGAAGGTTTGTCCTTCCGACGAAGGAGGAATCTACAGGTAAAGCTTAACATCTCCCAATGGGATGCCTTTGGTACAGACTATGACCATGAACTATGAACCATTAATTCATAAGCTTGAACCTCATAGCCTACACAAAGTTTCAACGTAAGATGAACGTAGGATGAACGTAAGATGAACGAAGGATGATTATTCTTCGATCGAAAGTACAGTACACATAGCTTATAGCATTAGACCATGTTGATATAATGATAATATTGGAACGATAAACCTAAATGTATAATATAAACCAGTGCGGAGTAATTGGAAAGGATTTTGCCAAGTTCATAAACGTCTTTAACCATTTAGTCTATTGACCATCAGCTATTGACCCATGAATCCAAACCATCAGCTAGCATTAATTTCGTCTTAATAAACCTCTACAAATAAAACCAATATGAACAGTTTAGACTTTAAAGATTACATCGTATTTTTAGTATACTTTTTAATCGTTGCCGTATACGGATGGTGGATCTACCGTAAAAAAAAGAAGGCAGTCTCCGCATCCCATGATTATTTTTTAGCTGAAGGCTCCCTAACTTGGTGGGCTATAGGAACTTCGCTAATTGCCTCCAATATCTCTTCAGAACAGTTTATTGCCATGAGTGGTAATGGATTTAAAATGGGCTTGGCGATTGCAACCTATGAGTGGATGGCCGCATTAACCTTAATCATTGTAGCCGTATTTTTTATTCCGGTTTATCTGAAGAATAAAATTTATACCATGCCCCAGTTTTTACAACAGCGCTATAATGAAACAGTAGCCATGATCATGGCGGTTTTTTGGTTGTTGCTTTATGTTGTCGTCAACCTTACATCCATTCTTTATCTTGGAGCTTTAGCCATTAACGGTATCTCTGGTATAGATACTACACTGTGCATGTACGGCCTAGCCGTTTTCTCCATCATCATTGCCCTAGGTGGTATGAAGGTAATTGGTTATACCGATGTAATCCAAGTACTGTTCCTGATCTTGGGAGGCCTTGTAACCACTTACCTTGCGTTGGGAAGAGTAGCCGAACTAAACGGACAAGACGGCGTAATCAATGGTTTTAATTACATGATGAGCCAATCTGACGACCATTTCCACATGATCCTCAAAAAAGAAAATACCAATTTCCCTAGTTTGCCAGGTCTTACGGTACTATTAGGCGGAATGTGGATCGTAAACTTGAATTATTGGGGCTGTAACCAATACATCACCCAACGTGCCCTCGGTGCAGATCTTAAAACTGCCCGTAGTGGGATCTTATTTGCCGCATTCCTAAAACTCCTAATGCCTGTAATTGTAGTGCTTCCCGGTATTGCTGCTTATGTAATTTACATGAAAGGGGGCTTGCAGACCGAGATGTTGCAAAATGGAGAGTTAAATCCAGACAAAGCTTATCCGGTACTCTTGAACCTGCTACCAGCAGGACTCAAAGGACTATCATTTGCTGCACTCACGGCGGCTATAGTTGCATCTCTTGCAGGTAAAGTAAACAGTATTGCAACGATTTTTACCTTGGACATCTTTAAAAAGAAAATTGATCCGGCCGCCAGCGAACAGAAGCTTGTCAACGTTGGTAAGATCGTAGTAGTAGTAGCAATGGCTGCGGCTGTGCTTATTGCACCTTTTTTGGGCATAGATAAAAAAGGTGGATTTGAATTTATCCAAGAATATACCGGCTTTGTAAGTCCAGGGATCTTTGCAATGTTCATCCTAGGCTTCTTTTGGAAAAAAACAAGCTCAAATGCGGCAATGTTTGCCACTGTTGGTGGTTTTGCACTCTCTGTCTTCTTTAAGTTCCTTCCCAGGTTTACAGACTTGCAATTCTTGGCAACCTCAGGTTTCTCCTCACTCATCCCTCAAAAAGATGGTACATCATTGTATGAAATTCCCTTTTTAGATCGTATGGGATTTGTATTTGTCATCGCCGTAGTCGGAATGGTAATCATCAGTTTAATAGATGATAAACGAGGTAAAAAAGCCAAAGGTTTAGTTATTGATAGTGGCATGTTCAAAGTAAGCAATGGTTTCGCTTTAGGCGCAGCAACAGTAATCCTTATTTTAACAGGCCTCTACGCCTATTTTTGGTAGGTGTTTTAAATAGATACGAGACGTGAGATATGAGATTTGAGGATTTGTGGCAATAGACAATAGATATGAGATTGGTCGGACGTCTAATATCTCACATCTCAAATCTTCCATCTCCCATCTCCCATCTCAAATCTCCCATCTCAAATGTTAGAAAAACGAGTAACCATATATGATATTGCAAGCGCTCTTGATGTCACTGTTTCAACGGTATCAAGGGCGTTAAGCAACTTTCCGGGTATTAGCGAGGGCAGGCGTAAAGAAGTCTTTGAAATGGCTGCCAAGCTAAATTACAGACCAAATAAACTTGCTTCTGCACTTAAATCTGGCAAGACATTTATTATTGGCATCATCGTGCCCAGCATAGAAGCCCACTTTTTTGCCTCAATTATTCACAGCATAGAAGATGAGCTCAAGAGCAGTGGTTATAGTATCATCGTTTATCAATCTAATGAATCACGTGACAAGGAAGTGAAAGGGGTAACCACGCTCTTAGAAGCCCAGGTAGATGGAATTATGGCTTCATTGACCCTAGAAACAGATAATGTAGACCACTTTCAGGAGGTGATCAAACAAGGGAAACCACTCATCCTTTTCGATAGGGTACATGATAGCCTCAAAGTACCAACAGTAACATTAAATGATTTCAAAGCAGGTTTTATTGCTGCAAGCCATTTGATAGAACGTGGCTACAAAAAGATAGCCTTCGTTACCACCAGCCACAAGATTAAGATCTTTGGAGAAAGACTGAAAGGATATAAAGAAGCCCTGAAATTGAATAACATGCCAATTAGAGATGAACATATCATCCTTGGTGGTTTATCCATTAAAGATGGACGGTTTGGCGTGAGCAAGTTATTGAGAAATGAAATTAGACCAGATGCGATCATAGCAGGAGACGATTTCACTGCCTTGGGTATCGCTAAAAAACTGAAGGAAATAAACCTCGCACCACCAGTGATCGGTGTCATGGGGTTCGCAAATGAAGTATTCTCGCCTTACGTAACGCCTAGCCTCTCCACTGTTGATCAACATCCAAACCGCATGGGCAGTGAGTGCGCAAAACTCTTCCTAGATATGATCAAACAAAAAAATCCCTATGATAAACTGCCCAAAGTTGTGATAGAACCTACCATCGTGGATCGGCAATCAACAGGAACATACATAGCATATCCGGCTTAAACGTCATCTATTCAAATCCCAACCAATCTATTTCCAAATGCCTGTTATCTTTACTCATCACAAAAAGATGATGGATCCCAGATGGTAACTTAAGCATAGGAGATTTAATAGCCGTAAATTCTTTGCTGTTCGGAATACGTAATTCTGCAATCAAAGTTCCGCCCAATCCTCCAGTCCGAATTTGAATCAACGCACCTGCAGGAGCTTTTGCCAACAGCTTGGCATATTTCAATTGCTTGTTGTGAAAATTGACAGTATTGTATTGGATCCATGCGTTACTTTTATTAAATACTGTTTTCCAACCTTTAAAAGTATTTGTAGAGTCAACCCAATCTATAATAGCACCACTAGGACTTATTTTAGAGTATCTGTCAATTTGAATGTTGCTATTAGCATCAGTTATTCCAATCCCTCTCAAAGTTGGGACTACCTTTTTAATCGTGCCATCAGCTTCAAAGCTCAAACTGTCTGCCCTAATTGCCCGCGCCTTATCAAACTTTGGTGAATAGTCATTATGATGATAGAACAAATACCATTGTTGTTTAAATTCAATGATGGAGTGGTGATTGGTCCAACAGCCAGTTTCCGATTCGTCCATAATTACACCCTTAACTTTAAATGGCCCAAGGGGATTGTTACTAATAGCATATTCTAGTCGTTCTATTTTGTTTGCCACATGTGGATAGGTGAGGTAGTAGATCCCATTTCGCTCAAATACATAGGGACCCTCTTTCAATCCTTTATCAGGGAGATTACCAAGTGTTACCACCTCCGAGGCCAACTCGATCATGTTCGGTTTAAGCTTAGCTGCATAAATGTTCCCTGCTGACCAATAAAGATAAGCTTGCCCATCCTTATCAATAAAAACATTGGGATCAATACCTTTAACTCCCCTTATAGGCAGTTTTTGCGGAACAAACGGTCCTTCTGGCTGGTCAGCAACAGCTACTCCAATTGCAAACCCTTTTCCGTATGCAACAGTATCTTTTGGAGTAGATGGAAAGTAGAAGTAGTATTTGCCATTTCTTTCTATACAGTCTGGTGCCCACATGCTATATCCATCAGGCTTTACCCAAGGAACACGTTGCTGACTCACAATTGCACCATGATCTGTCCAATCACTAAGGTTCGCTGATGAAAATACATGGTAATCTTCCATAGCAAACCAACCTATCCTGCCTTTGCCCTCGGTTGCGATAATGTCATGTGATGGATATACATATACACGATTACCGAAAACCCTAGCCGAAGGATCCGCAGTAAATTGATTATTGATCAACGGGTTTTGTGCACTTACAGAATAAGAGCTGATCACTAGTACCAAAAATAGCATCGTATATTTTAACATATTTATCAGTTTAAGTCATTAATCAAATTGCATTTCTAGTGCTTTAGTTAGTCGCCTAATATTAGTCCCACTATTTACTCCAAATGCTTAATTTTTCTTCAACACCTTGAAATTAGCATAACCAGTTCCAGTTCCGCCATTGGGCGATAATGACTGAACCACCACCACATAATTTCCCTCAAAGTCAGAGCTGAAAAAGCTGATTGTTGCCTTTCCATCATTTTTAGTTTTATTATTCGGGCTCCAAAATAATGTACTTCGGAAGTCTGCAAGTCTAGTCAACATTGAAACATCACCATCATACATTGGTGCATAAAACGTTCGATTAATTTGTAGACCATCGTAATCAAGCTGCAGAGCGTGTGCAGGAATTGATGTTCCATTTAAGTCGCCCGCATAGGTCTGTAGGTCCAAGATTCCCGCAAACTTGTCATTTCCATAAGCATAACGACTCGCAACAATAGCTAACTTTTTGATGGTTTTGGGATCCTTCATGATCAGCGCGTTTCCATCATCAAAAAGCGGAAGCCCATCTACAAGTATTAAAGGAGGAGTATCAAGGAATTTTTGGCTCCCAATATCAAATGTATTTAGATAGTAATTTTTATTTCGCTTAATGATAGACACTTCAAAAACATACTCGCGCAGTACCTCTTCCATTTTTGGAAACCTTACATAGTCATCTAATAGATAGCTTTTGTCCGCCTTACGATAAAAAACTGTAGTATCACTACTTATAGTGGTCTCTCTTTTTAAATGATTAGCATTAAATGCATTATGAACTTGCATAGCAACACTTCGATCAACCAATTTTTGAGCCTCATAATTGTTATTGAATGTTGGTAACCTGTAATCCGAAAATTGACTAGCATAAGGTGATCTTATTGCTATCTTGCCTAAGCTATCCACTCGAGGATCCGCCTGAACAATAATCTTCTTCCTGCCATAAAGATACTTGGTGAAAAAAATGAAATTGCCATCATTGCCAATCGGAGTGGTATAAAAACTGTAATTCTTGCCAGGAATAGATAGATAAACCGAAGGATTATCAAGCGAAGATCGCTGTTCTGATCTTGATATTTGGCCACTGATAATTGGCCCCATGATTTCAGGTTGATATAGAAAATTTCCTTGTGCCCCCTTTAAAATATGCTTCCACTCGAAACGTCTCCAACCATGGGTCAACATGAGCAGATCCGTAGCTTCACTAGCCGCATTTTTGATATACCATTCGGGATAGTCAATTTTACCTTTTAATTCAGAAGTTAACCACAAACTAGAAGTTATATCATTAAGATGTTCAGCCGAATCAGCTTGATATACAGCAATAGAAAAATCTGTAGCAATCGGTTTACCTTGTTGAGTTTGATTAATGAATAGCTCTACCTTTTCTCTTGTCGAAAATTCCTTTTGGTTCGACGATATGTTTACCGCTAATAAAGAGTTTGGTTTCTTGAAATATAATCTTTCGCAAATAGGTTGCAAATCGCCATTAAATAAGGTGAAATGCGTAATTCCATCACCAAACAGATCTTTGGAAATACTAATGCCTGTAGCGATATCTACTGCAGTAATCTTTTTACTGAAAACTACCTTTCTTCCAGAATGAACAAATAGAGTACCATAGTGATTTTGGTTCTGATTATCCTGAATACTTATCTTCAGAATAGAGTCTCCATCAGTTTTAATACTCATAACGGTTCCCACTGCAAATATTTGGGGCAATGTCGTATAAAATGGTTTCCCAGCCATTGGCTGAATACATACGCTATACTTCATGTGCTCTTGCGGTTTGAAATAAAAACTTCCCAATCCGAATTGTTGAGGACTAAACCTGACCAGGGTATCATTTCTGCTGTCGATAATTGCTCCTTTAAACTGCAATGGCTTTCCCGTTGCATCTACCGCCTTGAAAGCAATCTTGCTGGTAAGACCAGATACTAAATTCCCGCCTTCTGGAAAAAATTGAATTGCGGGGGTGGTGATAGTTGTTAATGGCGTAGCTGGAGAATCTGTTTTTAGCGTATTATAGATTGTTAGTTGCTTGTGAAAAAAATAATTCGCATCAAAATTCTTCATCCAATTTGTGTACGTCCTCAAAACAAAATTTCCAGACCGCAAGGAAAGAGGTAGATAGAAATATCCGTTGCCATTTCCACCTTCCATTACTATTTTAGCCTGCAATACTGCTTTATTTTCCGAATCGAGCAGTTCTACATAAGCTATCTTACTTAAATTGATTGGCCGATTAGTATAGGCCTCTAAAGTATATAACTTAAACCAGATCATTTCTCCAGCTAAATAAGATTCCTTGTCTGTGTGCACATACATCTTTTCCTGTAAATTATTGGTCAGATAATTGTTGAAATGATGTGCAATTGTAGTGTCAACCACCTGAGCGTTGCCATTGGTCAATAACAGGCTTAATACCCAAAATAGAATAAATGTTAGTTTTCTCATGTAGCAAATATTAATTTGGCCAAAATGACGGTTTAATATTCGATCCCTTTAAACGACAGTCTATACAGGCCGCTGTGCTCATCGTATACCGATATAATACTGGTTCTATAGTCCCGGGAGCAATCCAAGTCTGTTCATTTACGATAACCTTATTGGCACGGATATAATTAATTAAACTGTCCTTTGGAATAATTACTGATTCGCATGGCTGGACATAAACCCAATTTGAGCCGACGGATGGTTTATCGCTATCCTTAATAAATAATCTCTTTTGCACCATGCGGCCAGCGCTGATCCAACCCATAACCTGTTCTTTTGGATCTGAGATACACGTAATGTTGCCTTTTAGTTCAGAAGGTTGGGGATCAAAGATGCCACCGATCTGCTCTGTATTTTTCTTCAGATTCTCTAGGTACTCATAAGCTTCCTTTGAAAGCCCATATTGGTTCACAAGAATGCTGTATAAATAGGCTACTTTAATTGAATTGCCTGCTACAAAAGTCATTGGTGCATCAGTTATTTTATCTTGGGATAAACGTGCTGTAGAACCCAATAAGATATTTGATGAGCTCGAATTGGCCCAACAAAGTTGAATGTTTATATTTGGATCTCGCAACACAACTTCTGAATTTTTAAATTCATGAGTAGATACAAATGGTACCCTTACCTCCCAGGTTTCTTTATAATCCCAAGTGTAGTATTTTGTTGTATTACTCGGATCATGGGTGTTGAGCAATATGTTGAAACCATTTGCTGTGGCCGAAAATCGGAGATCGTCAATTTCAGGTGTTGCCTTGCTGCTTAAAAAACCGGTCTCGTAGATCTTAGTATCAGCGAGACTAATTCTGAGCTTATATTTCTTTGTTAGATTTAAACTTTGAGTGGATAAAGAGACCTCGCCAAGATCGTTAGTTGTACCTTTAATTTCTATAGCATCTTCGCCCAATACCGAAACGATAGCATTTTTCTCTGGAGCTGATGACCTAGAATCTGATAGATCAACTGATCTAGCTACTTTAATAGTAGTGATGCCACCTATATCTATAAATCCCTCTACAACAAGTAGATCTTTATATTTGTTATCTATCTCGGGCTTGAAAGAATCTTTACAAGCAAAATTGAGTACGCAACATGCGAATATAATCAGTCTTAGTGCTTTCATTTGAAACGAATATTATAGTTTACAAAAGGAATTGCAGTTCCAAAAATTGAGAGTTGATATCCATTGATAACCCTATTTTCACTGACGAAGAAAGTTGAAAATGCATTTTTCCGATTGGTTAAATTGTATACACCTATGGTCCAAGAGTTATGTGTCAATTGCTTTACCCTATGATTGCCCAAAATATTGAGCGAAATATCTGACCTGAAATAGTCTGGAATTCGATATTGATTTCTTTCTGAATAGAGCAAACGCTGTCCGCCATTAGAAAAATACTTCCCAACAGGAAGCGTTATTGGCCTGCCTGTGCTATAGGTAACATTCAGGGAAACACTAAAGCGCTGTGAAAACTGGTAATTGCCAATAAGCGTGGCATCATGGGGTTTGTCGTAATTAGCCGGATAAAACTTTCCTTGATTAATCGAATTGGCTCCTTCTACATCTTCGGTCTTTAACATTATTTTTGAATAAGTATAACTGATCCAACCATTTAACCGACCAACTGATTTTTTAAGGAGAAATTCGATTCCATAAGCCTTGCCTTTTGTAGGCAGCACATCTTGCTCTATTTTATGATTTAGAATTAGTTGGGCTCCGCTTTTGTAATCCAGAAAGTTGTTGATGTTTTTATAATATCCTTCAATTGATGCTTCGATGCTGTTCGACTTAAAATTCTTGTAAATGCCCAAAGAAAATTGTTCGCCAGTTTGTGGCGCAATGTTCAGATCACTTAATTTCCAAATATCAGTAGGAGACATAGAAGTAGTATTAGACATCATGTGGATGTACTGCCGTTGGGTATTATAGCCTGCCTTAATAGATAAGTTCTCATTCAATAAAAAAGTTGCGCCTAATCTATATTCTGGCCCGTGATAGGTATTAAATGCTTTTCCAGCGCCGTACTCCTGTGTCGATTCGATATTCGCATCACTTTTACTGAGGTTCTCGGCATAGATTTGCTGAGTTGAAGGGCCTAAACTTGTGTATAAAGAATAGCGTAACCCTGTATTGAGCTTAATTGCTGGCGTAAGCTCATAGCTTTGCTCGGCAAACACCGCATTTTCTATTCCCTGTTCCTTGGGCAAAAGATCAGCAACAACCAATGACTGTTCATTGTACGGCCGTAAAGAACCTGGCTTATTGTTATATAATATGGAGTTGGTTCCAAATTCAATGTTCATTCGCCGATTAGGAGCATAGTTGAAATTTGTTTTGAACCGAGTTTGTTTAATGCTGAACGTTAGCCGATAATCGGTTTCTTCTTGATAGTTGCTGAAATTATCATAGTTATACTCATCAAGCCCAGCAGTAATTTGGCTATAGAATTTTTCGCTGAAAATGTGTTTCCAACGCAATGATAAATTTCGGTTACTATACTGAAAAGTTGTATCCGTCGCTAAACTTGACCTATCGTTGCTTAAATACCCGGTAATATAGAAGCTGTTGCTCTCATTTTGCTGATGACTAATAGCAACGTTTAAATCATAGAAACTAGCTTCAGCTCTCCTATATGCTGAGTTTTTGGGCAGTAATTTAGTGATCCAGTTAGAGTAGGTGGTTCTGCCACCAATAATAAAGGAAGTTTTATCCTTAAAAATTGGACCTTCAATATTTAATCTACTTGTTAGCAAACCTATGCCCGCGGTGCCTTCGAATTTCTTTTTATTGCCCTCCCTTACATTCATTTCCAAAACTGAAGAGAGCCGCCCGCCGTATTTAGCAGGAATGCTGTTCTTAAATAGCTTAACATCTTGGATAATGTCTGGACTAAATGCAGAAAAAAAGCCAAAAAAGTGAGTTGGGTTATAAATAGTGGCTTCATCAAATAAAATCAGATTCTGATCTGTCGAACCTCCACGGACATTAAATCCAGCACTCGATTCGCCAACTGATTTTACACCTGGAAGCGTGAGTATTACCCTCAGCACGTCCACTTCCCCAAAAACTGTAGGCACCTGCTTGATGGTCTTGATATCAAGCTTTTCGACTCCCATTTGTGTTCCCGTAACATTTGTAGACTTACCTCCAGTTATCACCACTTCATTTAGCGCTAAGGACTTGGGGCTTGTCAAAACAGGGTTTGGAATAGCAGGAGTAGAAAGGTCTGCTCCCAAAAGTAGCTTAGGGTCTTTAGGCCCATCGCCTACCTGAGAGGGCAGTGTAGTAACAATGTTTACAGACTTGGTTAAAAATACCGACTTCCCAAAAATAGCAAACTTAAAATCAGTCCCTATAAAAGCTTTATCCAATACCTCTTCAACGGTGCCGCCCTTAATATCCATCGATATGGTAAATGAACTGAAATGGCTTTCATCATAATAAAGATGAAAATTACTTTGCGCCTCAATCTGTTTTACCAGTTCGCTAATTGGCTGTTGCTGGAGCTTAATGTTGATTTTGTTCGTTAAGGTCTGTCCTTTCAAGCTCAATACTGAAAACAACACACAAATGACCAATAGGGGGAGTTTATATTTCATTTTACTTAGAAATTGAATCATGAAATCCTACTAGACTCAAAATAGACTGCTCAAAGTCTTTCCCGAAGTTTAATTTGTTAGCTTTAATGTATGCTCGATTTTTATCGTTGGTAGATTTGAGCAACCTTAGCAAGTCTTGCTTGCTGCTGATCAGTTGATAACTTGAATCTTTAAGCAAATAATAGCTGTCTTTAGAACTTATAAATTTCTCAATTCGCTCTTCTATCTTTTCGGTAATTTCTTTTTGTCTTTTAACTAGCAAGGAAATTTTACCCTTATAAAGTAAGTCATAGTAACCAGCTGAAATTCCCTTAAGTGAAATTTCTGGTTTGAGATTGATAAATTGGTGATCATACAGCGTAAAGGAATTAACATGTTCTTGTTGTAATACAACCCCCTCAACGTGATCAGGTGCTAAAAGCAATAGTTCATCGCGTAGAATGTCATACTTCATACTTAACTCCGGATAAAAAATGCCATCATACACTATTCCTCCTTTCGAGTAATGATCACTTTGAAAAAAAGCATGTTTATCATCCTTAAATTTTGGATGGATACTATAGACCTTTCCATTGAATATTGGCATTGTAGCTTCCTGATTATGGAAGAAGATTTTGTGAGCCATTTCTGTTGAATTAGCCACAAAAAGGCTATCAGTTACCGTTTGCGCACTAACTAAGTTTAATTGAGCTACAGTTAACATAGAAAATAGTAGCATACGACAGGTAATCCAAGACATACATTTTCGATTTATAGTTGATTTCAGTTTGACTATGCATTTTGAAATCGAATACAATATTTGGTTAGGTACTATATACTCGAAGTTCAAAATAACTAGTTGAATTATTCAGTACAATTTGTTAAAACAATAGCAATGATGTTCAATCCCTCCCCAAGAACCTCATTTTTAAAAGCTTTATAAAGCCAATCCTATCAGCATCTCCCAAAAGTCAATGTCTTTATTTAAGAAAGCTTTGTCATCGCATCTCAACAATAGTTTGTCATCTCGACGATAGGAGAGATCTGCTAATAACAATTTGTCTGTCGCTATCAAAACCCAACCCATTGACTATTGACCATCAGCCAAACTATCGAGGGGTTAGACACATCCAGCTTTAAGCTTTAGTCTTTAAGCTTTCAGCTTCCAATATCAGCTTAATAAAAAACCATCACAAATCCATCATTCCCTTTCAAAGCAATCTTAACTTTACCACTGCTAGTGATCGAAGTATCTTTCACTAAGAAACTGGGTTCACTACCATCTTTATCTCCCGAGCTAATCAACTGTCCTTTTTTGCCTTTCAAGAACGACAAATCTAACTCCAGTAACTTTTCTGTTTTTTCGGCATTCAGGCCTGCTACATACCATTTGTTCCCCGCTTTTCTAGCCACAACAAAAGACTTTCCTGGATCAGCCTCTATTAACTTTACATCATCCCAATTATCAGGCAACTTCCTTAAAAAATCTTTAACTGGTAATGTAACATGGTTCATTCCTTCTGGACTTTCGGCATAATGCTGAATTCCAGAAAGAAATGCTACCGCAGTTGCCAATTCGAAAGCAGCAGTAGTAGCTCTCTTGATATTTGGAATCTGATAGAGGTTCATCGGTGTGAAATCCATAGGATCAAAATTATTACGGATCAATGCATTAAGCACCATGTGCTCAGGAGCCCGATTTGCAGCTGATTGTGAGAACGTAATCATTTCGTAACCATGAACAGCTTCTGCGGTCATAAAATTTGGATAGGTCCGTTGCAGCCCCCGCGGCAGTGTTGCCCCATGAAAATTGAGCATCAATTGGTTCGAGGCAGCATCTTCCAAAAGGTCTTCATAATAGTTGATCATCGATTGGCCATCACCAGCAAAGAAATCTATCTTAAGTCCCTTGATCCCCATTTCACGCAAACGTGCAAATTCCTTCATTCTATCTGCGTGATTGAGCAGTTTGTCCTTTGGAGTGAACTTTACCGTATTCCAGCTTCCTGCAGAGTTGTACCATAAAAGCAATCCTACATTTTTTGTCTTGGCATAGTCTGCTAACACTTTAACAGAATCATAACCAATCAATTGGTCCCAATTGGCATCCAATAGGCAGTATTTCCAATTCATATCTGCAGCCATGTCAATGTATTTTTTTTGTACATGATAAACTGTCGAATCGTCTTTTTTCAAAATCCAGCTCCATGATGCTTTCCCTGGTTGTACAAATGTGAAATCCATTTTCCTTTGTGGCATGGCCAGATCAGTTCCCAGTGTAGACTCTGATATAGTTTTGAGGCTGCCAATAGTGATAATCCTCCAAGGAGTTTTCCACGGAAGCGTCGACTCTGGCATTAGTGTCGCCTTACCGTTGGTAAATACCTCAGGTGCTTGAGGAAAGTTAATCTTATACTCGCTATCTGGAGCATATTGCTGTAGCGAAGTACCACTATAGCTTCTTCCCAAAGCCGCTTCAGTAAGCATGAGCCAGATATCGCCAGACTTGAATAAAGCAGGATATACCCAACCATTTGGACCAGGTGATGGTGTGCCGGTAGCTATATTAGTACGATAATAATCCTCGTATGATGGGTTCGTATGTTCAAAACCTGTTTGTGCCTCTGCCTTAGGTTGAAGCCATGCCTTCGTGCCTTCGTTAAAATGAAAACTCGTGGCTTCCGAAATAATTTTCTTTACATCAGTTGTCTCTTCCGGAAACTCATATCGAAAGGCAACACCATCATCAGAAACCTTAAATATGATGTTCATCTTTTTACCATTAGTCGTTGCTGTCTCCATTATTCGCTGCGTAGCACGATAAGTGATCTGCTTCCTCTTTGCATTAATCATGGTATAACTATCCGTGATTAGTGTAGGCTTTGAAACTGCTAAAGTTCTCAATCCCTTAGAAAAATCTTCATCAGCTCTAACTACGCCTAATTTTGATGGTCGCAGAACCATTTGTCCGCTGTAAGTCACGCTATATGTATTGCTGTTCATATCGCAGCTCAATACTATCTTTTTATCAGGACTGGTAACGGTATAAACTGACTGTGCAAAGCTGGTAGTACTTAAAAGCGATAGTATAAATAAGAATAAGGGTTTCATAAATTCTGTTTTTAAGTCGGAATCATTTAAAAGGCTATGGTTTCAGTAATCTGAGGTAGTAAATAGGACCAGCAGTGTTGCCTGGAAGTGACTGAAATTTAACTCTTATATTGCTTTTCCCTTTTACCATAGCCTCTGGGATAGAGTAGCGCTCCTGCTGAAATTTTTGATCAACCCATTTTTTGGTATTGTCAACAGTAATTAGTTTCTCATCGTCAATGTAGATTTCAAATTTTCTATTCCCTGTTTCGCCCCCAAGGTAACGCACCAATAAAGTTAATTTACTTTCGTTCTGCGTAGAAAGTTGATAACTGAAGAAACCTTCATTACGTGCTTCCCTCCAAAACTCATCGAACGTATTTCCCGTTCCAGAAGATTTTTGCTGTATAAAATGGTCCGCTTCAGGCTGTTGTTCTCCCGGCGCAACAAAGTCTACCGTTATTTTTTGTAGCTCAAGATTTTCCTTTTCAACAATTGCAATAGAATCAACCCGACCCTTATATTGAGCATGGTTTAGTGCCATCCAATATAGCTGGTAACGCGCATCATGAATTTTGTAAAAGGGCTCAAACACTAATGGCACCTCATTGATCATTTTTATCGAAGAAGGAATAAAAGTAAGCGGTTTGCCGTTCACTGCAATTAAATGTTTAGGCAACTCGGCTATATGATCGTCAATGATAATCGGAGCCTGATTGATCGCTAGTTTTTTACCCCCTGCAATATGTCCCCATCTGCTGTCTCCAGCAATTAAACCATTCATGCTTTCTGTTCCTGTCTTTGCACTTAACAAAATAGGACCATGCATAAATGCAATGTATTCTGGAACATTGGGCAATGCCTCGATGCGATTGTCCATCGGCAATGCCACCGTTACAATATCTCCCTTTTTCCACAGCCTATTAATAGTAACATATGAGGATGGATTATTATTATGCTCAACTACTTTACCATTAACCAATATTTTCAAAGCTCCCTTGGCAACCCATGATGGATAACGAACCATCAATGCAAAACGTGAAGCACCTTCGGTAATGATAAACTTTGTTTGTGCTGTTTCTGGGAAAAGGGTCTCTTGTCTTATTTTAACCTTTTTATCTTTCCACTTCAGCTCTGAATCCACAAACAGATTTACATACAATGAGTCTTTTGAATGGGTATAAATAAATTGATTGTACTTGCTATGATTTTCCATACCGCTCCCAACACAACACCACATCCCTTGATTTGGAGAAGAATACACCCGATAATGGCGTGGACGAGCGGGAGTAAAATAAACGTAGCCCCCATGCTCCGGATGTTGCGTAGAAAGGATATGATTGTACAATGTGCGCTCATAATAATCAGCATACTTGGCAAGTGGATGTATCCTGAACAGATCTTCCGTAAGCTTCAACATGTTATAAGAATTACAAGTCTCTGGCCCCTCAACATCATTTATAAAATCTATCCCACTAGCTTTAGAAGGGAAAAACTCTCTTCTGCTGTTACCACCAAAGGCAAGCGTACGATTGCCCGTAACCGTCTCCCAAAAGAAACTCCCCGCCTTTAGGTACTTCTCATCTTTGCTCAACTCACCAATCCGTTGAAAACCCACAGCTTTTGGTACTTGGGTGTTGGCATGTTTGTTATCTAAATTGTCCTTATTTGCTGCCATTGGATTTAAAAGCATCAAGTGGGAAAAGCGCTTAGCAGCAGTGAGGTATTTGGGGTCTTTATTGATCTGGTAAGCATCTGCAAATATTTCGTTCATCCCGCCATGTTCTTCATCTAACATAGCTTGCATCTGTTGGTCTGATAGGCTAGCTGTAACCCCTATGGCCCAATCGCAGAAACTAAGGAAGATTTTCTTTGCTTTTTCATCCTTGGTATACAGCCACACATCTCTAAGTCCAGCATACATTTTGTGTACATTATACCATGGTACCCAAGCAGTTCTATATACAGTCAAATCACCACGGTTTACACCACTCCATATTTTTTCGCTGTTGGGTACGGCTCCAACATAACCAACGCCCCAGCTTGGATGGTTAATACCATTGGCATCCTGACAAGCTTTAAGTTCATTGATCATATAATCCATGCGCTTTTTACATTCCACATTATTAGTTGCAGCATAGTTCATGGCAAGGGCCGATAAGTAATGACCGCCAACATGCCCGTCTAAACCATCCCAGTTTGGATAAGCTTTTGCTTTTTCTTCAATACCCGCTTGTTTCCTATAGCCAGCAAGAAGCCTGTCGGTATCATATTTCAAAAGTGTGGAGATATTCAGATCCCTTGCATGTTTAAATGGGCCTCCTGAAATTACAACATCACTCAGCGGAAACTCGTTTGGATAGAGGCCATCTTGCGCCTGCACATTCAGGCTCATTACCAGCATCCCAAGGATTAACCAGAGCGTAAAAAGTGGTCTAATTTTAACTATCATATGTCGTTGGCATTGTATAATATTTATGAAGGATTGATGCGAGCAGGCTAGTTCTTGAATTTCCAACAGTCAAAGTTGAATAAATCACCTTCACCGCCTTTAAAAGTGAAATAAAGGTCATGCACCCCCGTAATTTTATAATTGATTTTGGTATTTTGTGTATGCCAAGATTGCTTATCGCCAGTTGGCTTAACTACTAGTGTTGCCAATAATGGGCCAGTGGCATTATCCACTCTAATTTCAATACTTCCCCCATTAGTAGCATTTGCTACGCTTGCATCAAAAGATTTTGGGCCCTTTCCAAAATCAACACTCCTCACTTTAATATAATCGCCATTGCTGATCTCGGTAACATATACGCCAGTTTTTGGGTCGTATGCTGTTTCTACGCCTTCTTCCCAAGCAATAGTTTCAGCTTGTGTAATTTGATAGGGATTTAAGTTTTGTACCGGCTTAACACCTGCTATCGTCGCTTCAATTCTAGGAATGGTGCCATCTGCGTTATATTTAAATTCTTCTACAGCTACAGAGCGATTGAAACCGCCACCACCAGGCAATGCACCATTGTGGTAAAAGAAAAAAGATTTACCCTTGTAATCGATTACGCCAGGATGATTGGTAAATGCACCACCCTTTTTAATCACAGTCATAATGGTATCCTGATAGGCCCATGGCCCTGTTGCACTTTTACTCGTAGAATAAGCCAGATGCTCTGGTACACCCCCCGCAGGATAGAGTAAATAATACAGATCTTTTCGTTTATAAAGCCAAGGACCTTCTTCGTATGCTGAAGGACGCTTGTCGGCATCTTTGTAACGTATATTAAAGCCTTCTTTCGTAAGTGGAACATCCACAACATCGCCAGAATAAGAAATCATGTCTTCATTCAATTTGACGTATTTTAGATACGGATTGCCCCAATAAAGGTAGGCCTGCCCATCGTCATCTATGAAAACTGTAGGATCTATATCTCCATTTCCACTATGTACCAAAGGTTTGCCGAGCGCATCTTTAAAAGGTCCTGTCGGACTATTACTTACTGCAACACCGATAGACATCCCTTTTCCACTGGCTTCGTTCATGGGCACATACCAATAAAACTTACCATTGCGAAAAATACTTTGGCCGGCCCAGGCATCCTTCTTTACCCAGCTAAATGTCTGTAGCGATAACGGCGATCCACGATCTGTCCAGTTCACCATATCCACAGTCGAATAGACATGCCAATCTTTCATTACAAACCAGGTAGATTTATCTTCATCATGACCCGTGTAAAGAAAAACAGTGTCTTTGTAAACCAGTGGTGCTGGGTCTGCAGTGTAAATGGTTTGTATAATCGGATTCTGCGCTAATACTGGGTAGGCCGTCCCGAATAAAATACCTATTGTTACTAGGCGAATTAATTTCAACATGTGATAAGATTTTCTGAATTTAGATTAATAAGCTATTTGTAGGTTGATTTTGGATGACTACTTGGCTGAAAACGTCCAATAATCAAGCTTTACCTCAGGTTTGTCCGATCCTTTAAAAGTAATAAAAAGATCTTGGGTTCCAACTGCACCATCAACCTTACAGCTTACTTCTTTCCAATTCTGCTCTCCTGCTGTATTCGGCAACTTAAGTGTTCCAACAACTTTTCCGGTTGCACTGCCCAAACGGAGCTCTATCACATTGTTTGCACCAATGCCCGCAACAGACGCTGTAAATTTCTTTGCACCCTTTTTGCCAAAGTCAACCCCTCTAATTTTAATCCAGTCTCCATTTTTAACATTCGTTACATTTAAGGTGCCTTGGCTGCAAACCTCTGTTTTAACCCCCTGCTGTGCACTCATCGTTTCGGCTTCTACCCGTTCATAAGGATTTAACCAGCCCACTTGTGATATGCCATCTGCCGTATAGGTAACCTGTTCAATCGTACCGTCTGCTTTGTAGTCAAGTTTTTCAATAGCGAGGTTCCGCTTAAATTCGGTCGGAATACCCAGCCCATAAGCTACTTTTCTATTGTGATAAACATGGTACCACTGCCCTTTAAGCTCAAAAATGCCCTGATGGTTATTGTTGTTATTTTGAGGTGGTTGTGCAGCAACTACACCCGCATAGGTAAAACCTGTGGTTGGACTTTTACTCATCATGTAATCAATTCGCATTTGTGCCCTAGGATTGCTCGAATATGAGAAATAATAGATCCCATTACGTTTATGCATCCAAGAAGCCTCAAAAAATGCAGGTGCAGTAATGGAGGTAGCAGGGCCATCTACACTGACCATGTCCTTATTTAGCTTAATAACCCTTACATTGTTATCTCCATTGCCACCAAAATACATATAGGCTTGGCCATCATCATCAATGAAAGTCATTGGGTCAAATAACCACATGTTTGGTGCAGGTAGTACCCCAGGTGTCTGGATTTCAATCAGTTTTTTACCAATTGGATCTTTAAATGGCCCGATCGGACTATTGGAAGTAGCTACCCCAATGCCATTGCCTCCATTCCCGAAATAGAGAAAAATCTTTCCATCTCTGGCAATCGCCGATGGAGCCCAAGATCTTCCCGCCCAAGCAACATCTCTAGGTACCTCGAAAACAACGCCATGATCTGTCCAGTTTTTCATGTCGCTGCTCGAAACACAAACGATCGATTTCATTTTATAACCACTATTTTTATCTAACGAGTTATCATCATCGTTAGATGCATAAAGATAAATTCGCCCATTGTAAACTAGTGTTCCAGGATCGGCAAGATGGCGGTATCCGACAATAACGTCGTCCGCAAAACTAAGTTGACCCACACCAATAAGCAGGGCGAAAAAACAAAAAGTAAAGATGGATTTAATGTTCATAAAATGGTTCAATTTGGTATGATTTGATGAAAACACTAAATTATTGCACCAGTAAACTCGCTACTAGGTTAATTCATCATTTTTACTAGCACATTTGATTATTTTCAAGTCCTAATTGCATTAAAACAGGTATATAGGAACATTCTTCGCATACATTTATACAAAACTTGCGGTTTGCTTCACATTTTTCTTAATAGCTTTGATTAACCAACTATAAGTCGATTAAAACGAAATCCCTGTATGAAGAATCCAAAATTATTATCGCTGTTACTATTTTGCTTAATCCTTAACGTAGTTTGTGAAGCTCAGCAAGCAACAAATCCAATTATTTTTGCTGATGTGCCCGATCTTTCCATGATTAGGGTAGGGAATACTTATTACATGAGCAGTACCACAATGCACATGAACCCAGGTGTTCCCATTATGAAGTCTACGGATCTCGTGAATTGGAAAATTGTGAGTTATGCCTATGATACACTCGGACATTCAGATGAGCTTACTTTACAGAATGGCAAAAGTGATTATGGCAGAGGTTCCTGGGCCAGTAGCCTGCGCTACCATAATGGAATATACTATGTGAGTACCTTTTCTGGAACTACAGGTAAAACCTACATTTTCAGTACCAAAGATATTGAAAAAGGACCATGGAAAAGGACAGATTTTAAACCATCATTGCATGATCATTCTTTGTTCTTCGAAGATGATGGTAAGGCCTACATGGTTTACGGCGCTGGCAAGATTACCCTTGTCGAATTAAACGATGACCTTTCTGGATTAAAAAAAGGCGCAGTACCAAAGGTCATCATCGAAAATGCAAGTTTGCCTGCTGGCTCTAATGTCGGACTGCCTTCCGAAGGTTCACAGCTTTTCAAAATCAATGGTAAATATTATATTTTTAACATTACTTGGCCAAGAAATGGGATGCGAACAGTAGTGGTTCATCGTTCAGACCAACTTGCCGGACCTTATGAAGGAAAAGTTGCGCTACAAGATTTGGGAGTAGCCCAAGGTGGCTTGATCAGTACACCTGATGGGAAATGGTTTTCCTATTTGTTCAGAGACTTTGGTGCGGTTGGTCGTATCCCATATCTGGTTCCTGTTAAATGGGAGATGGATTGGCCTATATTAGGCATAAATGGAAAAGTTCCCGAAGTACTTGAGCTTCCCATTAGCAAGGGCTTAATTCCTGGAATTGTAGCATCAGATGAGTTCAGCCGAAAAAAAGGTGACCTAGCACTCCCACTGGTTTGGCAATGGAACCATAATCCTGATCATGCATTTTGGTCTGTAACTAAGCGCCCCGGATTTCTGCGCCTTACCACTGCCAGATTGGATAGTAACATTCTCTTGGTGCGCAATATGCTAACACAACGAACAATAGGGCCAGTGTCTACAGGCACGATTTCAATGGATATCTCCAATATGAAAGCCGGAGACCAAGCTGGACTAATGCTCCTGCAAAAAAAGTTTGGTTGGGTCGGTGTAAAGAATAATGGTAATAAAAAAACAATCGTAATAGTAAGTGCAGAAAATGGTACAATTGAGGCTGAACAAATACCTGATGGATTACAAACAGTGTTTTTAAAAGCACAATGTGATTTTAAAAACAGGGCCGATAAAGGCTACTTTTTCTACAGCTTCGATGGCAAAACCTGGAAGCCAATAGGCCAGCCATTAAAGATGTCCTACACACTTCCACACTTTATGGGCTATCGCTTTGGTCTATTCAATTATGCTACCAAAAACACTGGCGGTTACGTAGATTTTGACTATTTTAGAATTGAAGCAAAATAGCCCATTAACGCCTCTCTAGCAACCCAGCCAGCCAAATGAACCAGTGAACCAACCTATAAACACCTGCATAACCACCCAAACAATTGACTATTGACCATTGACTATCAATAATAAACCACCACACATATCTAATTTAAACCTGATAAAATGATCCGTATTTATTTTCTTTCATTTGTTATGTTGCTGTGCATTTCAAAGAGTAAGGCGCAGCAATATCAAGAAACGGCGAGGGGTATAAAAGCGACTATTAATAACACGACAGTCGAAATTCAATTTTATGATTCCCAAATTGTAAGGATATTAAAATGGCCTGCCCATAAAACTTTCGTCAAAGAAAGTCTATCAGTGGTCAAAACTCCAGAAAAGGTATCCATTAAGATAAAACAAAAGAATGATTCGCTTTTGATAGCGAGTAAGGATTTGATAGTTAGTTTGAACCTAAAAAATGGCCAAGTGGCCTTCAATAAGCTAGATAACTCTCCATTGCTGAAAGAGAAAGTTAATGGAGCCGTTTTTAGTGAATTTAATGATGCAGGATCCAATACTTACAATGTAGCTCAATCATTTGTGCTAGATAAGCTGGAACCCATTTATGGATTGGGAATTCTACAGAACGGTAAACTATCGCAAAGGAACCAGCATATAAAAATGGTTCAGAATAACACATGGGACTTTGTCACCTTCTTTCAATCTATTAAAGGATATGGGCTCTTTTGGGACAATTATTCTCCCACCACATTTGACGATAACCCCGGCGGAACGTCTTTTTCTTCTGAAGTCGGCGATGGAATAGACTACTATTTTATGAACGGTGGCAATGGTGATGGGGTTGTTGCTACTATGCGGGACTTAACTGGACAAGTGCCAATGTTTCCCCTGTGGACTTACGGTTTTTGGCAAAGTAAAGAACGTTATAAAAGCCAATCAGAGCTAGTAGGAGTAGTTAAAAAATACAGAGAACTTAAAGTTCCAATTGACGGTGTGATTCAAGACTGGCAGTATTGGGGAAATAACTATCTGTGGAATGCCATGGATTTTCTAAATCCTGAATTTTCCAATCCACAAAAGATGGTTGATGATATACATCAACTTAATGCACATCTTATTATATCAATTTGGTCTTCGTTTGGCCCCGCTACTAAGCAATACCGGAAGTTGGACAGTATCGGAGCGCTTTTCAATTTCGGTACCTGGCCAGAATCAGGCTTAGAAACCTGGCCACCAAATATGGAGTACCCATCAGGCGTTCGGGTCTACGATGCATTCAATCCTAAAGCACGTGATATCTATTGGGATTTTCTAAACAAAGGCTTGTTTTCGCGCAAGATTGATGGCTGGTGGATGGATTCTACCGAGCCAGACCATCTCAGCTTTAAATCAAGTGATATGGACACAAAAACATACTTGGGCTCTTTTAGGAAAGTGCGGAACGCTTACCCACTGATGTCTGTTGGGGGTGTATCAGATCATCAGCGCGCCGTTAATACCGATAAACGGGTATTTATCCTAACCCGCTCTGCCTTTGCAGGGCAACAACGCTTCGGTGCAAATACATGGTCTGGAGATATTACCTCTTCTTGGGAATCACTCCGAAACCAAATCCCCGCAGGTTTAAACTTTTCATTGTGTGGCATCCCTTATTGGAATAGCGACATCGGCGGCTTTTTCGCTGGAGCATACAACAAAACCTGGAATGATGGCTCAGGCGCAAGAAATCCACTGTTTCAAGAGCTCTATGTGCGTTGGTTGCAGTTTGGGGCTTTTACACCAATGATGCGCTCGCATGGCACAGATGTTCCCCGAGAAATTTATCAGTTTGGAAAGAAAGGTGAACCAGTTTATGATGCTATAGAAAATACAATTAAGCTGCGTTATTCTTTGTTACCATACCTCTATTCAACCGCTAGGATGGTTACCGCTCAACAATCTACTTTTATGAGGGCTTTAGCAATGGATTTTAAACAGGACAAAAATGCTTGGGATATCAACAATGAATATCTCTTTGGCCCTGCTATTTTAGTAGCACCAGTTATCCATGCGCAGTACACACCAGAAACCATCGTAAAAACCAATGAAGAAACTGGCTGGAACAAATTAAACGAAACCAAAGGTAATGCATCGGCAACAGGCAATTTCATGCAGGCAAAGTCAACAAAAGTCTATCTTCCTTCAGGTACAACTTGGTATGATTTCTGGACCAACGAAAGACACAATGGCGGACAAGAAATCACCAAAGCGACCAGTTTAAATACAATCCCTTTATATATTAAAGCTGGTAGTATTATTCCTATAGGCCCCAATGTACAATACGCTACTGAACAAAACTGGGATAATTTAGAAATCAGGATCTACGAAGGGGCTGATGGTACGTTTACGTTGTACGAAGACGAAAATGACAACTACAACTATGAAAAAGGAATTTATGCAACGATTAGCTTTAGTTGGAACGAAAAAACTAAAACCCTCACGATAGGTGAACGTCAGGGTAGTTTCCCCAATATGTTGATCAAACGCACATTCAATGTTTTAAAGGTTAAAGCAGATGGAAGTACAGATACATCCGTAAATAAATTTGATCGCAAAGAAATTTCTTATACAGGAAAAAAAGTCTCATTAAAGTTCTAATCCGAATAAAATCCCAACATACAGAATGAAAGATAAATTGGTTAAGCTCGCTACGCTAGGATTCCTCGTCATTACGGTTTTCGCAAAGGCACAAAATCCGATTGTCCAAACCAAATTTACTGCTGATCCGGCTCCATTGGTTTATAAAGATACTGTGTTCCTTTATACAACCCACGATGAGTATAATGCAGGTCCTGGGATGGGAAAATTCCTCATGAAAGACTGGCTTTTGTATACGTCGACAGATATGGTCAACTGGACCGATCGTGGAATAGTAGCTTCCTTAAAAAGTTTTAAATGGGGAAGGCAGGATAACGGTGCATGGGCACACCAATGCATCGAACGCAATGGTAAGTTTTACCTCTATTGCACCATTCAGGGAAGTGGAATAGGTGTCCTTGTTGCAGATAGTCCTTATGGGCCATTTAAGGATCCAATTGGTAAAAAGCTGGTAGGAGGTGATGATATTTGGAGCACTATCGATCCCAGTGTATTTATCGACGACGATGGGCAGGCCTACCTCTATTGGGGTAACCCTAACCTTTGGTACGTAAAACTGAATAAAGACATGATCTCCTATTCAGGCGAGATCGTCAAAGTTCCAAGTATTGGTAAAATGAAAAACCAAACCACTGCTGATCCTTACCATTATCAGGAAGGCCCTTGGGCTTACAAGCGTAATGGACATTACTACATGTCTTACGCCTCTACATGCTGCCCGGAAGGAATTGGCTATGCAATGAGTGATAGTCCAACAGGTCCATGGGAGTACAAGGGTTACGTCATGCGACCAAATAGTAAGTCGAGCGGAAATCATCCTGGGATCATCGACTACAAAGGAAACTCCTATGTTTTTGGGTTCAATTATCGACTTAATTTTATGCTTACCGATCTCCATCATGAAAGACGCTCTGTATGCGTAGAAGAGTTCAAATACAATCCTGATGGAACAATTCCAGAATTACCTTGGTGGTCTGAAAAAGGAGTAAGCCAACTAGGTTCAATTAATCCGTTTAAACGGGTTGAAGCAGAAACCATTAACTGGTCTGAAGGAGTGAGTACAGTCAAAGATAGTCTTACAAATAGGATATATGTTGGCAATATTGGCAATAACGACTTCATAAAAATACGCGGAGTAGATTTTGGTAATGGGGTCAAAAAATTCTTAGCCCACGTTAAAACTATTGAAGATCAGGGAAGTATTGAGATCAGAATTGATGATAAAGAAGGGAGCTTATTAGGCACGCTCAATGTTCAGCATGCAGTGAATAACGATCATTGGATAACAATAGCTTGTAACCTTAAACAAACGAAAGGGAAACATGACTTGTATTTAGTGTTCAAGGGATCAAAGGAAAACCTCTTCAACTTTGATTGGTGGCAGTTGAAAACAAAATAACAAATGGGACATATGAAAATCATCACACAGTTGGACAAATATATCATTATAACAATCATTGCGATTTTTTGCCTTTTTCCAAACCATAGCAATGCTCAAACGCCCGTAGTTGGATTTATTCCGCCAGAAATAGAAAACCCAGAACTACTTGGCATTAACAAGGAACCTTACCACGCAACTTTAATGCCTTACGCCAACTTGAAAGAGGCCCTAGTCGCTAAACGACACGCCTCATCATTATGCCGTACGCTAAATGGACAATGGAAATTTAATTGGGTACCAAGTCCAGAACAACGGCCAGTGGATTTCTACAGAACCGATTATAATGTTTCAAATTGGAAAGAAATTCCTGTGCCATCCAATTGGGAAGTTCATGGATATGGCACGCCTTTTTATCGTAACCTAGGTTATACTATAAAGAAAGATTACCCCAGGGTGATGAGCGAGCCCGAAAAATGGTACACCTCATACAAAGAACGCAATCCCGTAGGGAGCTATAGAAGAGAATTTGAAATTCCAGCCGATTGGGTCGGCCGGCGGAATTTTATCACCTTCGATGGGGTAGACTGTGCATTTTTTCTCTGGGTAAACGGCCAAAAGGTCGGCTTTAGTGTAAACAGCCGCAATGCCGCTGAATTTGACCTCACAAAGTATCTCAAGTCTGGCAAAAATATGATTGCCGTGGAGGTTTATCAATATAGTTCAGGAACATGGCTCGAAGATCAAGATATGTTTCGTCTGCATGGAATATTCCGTAATGTAACCCTATGGAGTGCACCACAAGTACATGTCCGAGATTTTTTTGTTAAGTCCGACTTAGATAAAGACTACAAAAACGCCACGGTAAACATCACTGCGAAAATTAAAAATTATAGCGATAAAACAGCAAAACCACAACAACTAACAGCGGTAATATATGATAAAGATGGCCGTGCAATTGCCAATGGATCTGCGAACACCTCAGTATTAAACAACGGTCAGGAAGAAGTAGTGGATATTGCTATACAAGTCACTAATCCATTGAAATGGACAGCCGAAACGCCGAATTTATACACCGTAGTAATTAGCAGTTCGGAAGGAGAAATCTTGTCCTCTAAAATCGGTTTCCGTAAAATAGAAATTAAGGGCCGTATTTTTACTGTTAACGGAGTTCCCATTAAACTTAAAGGCGTAAATCGTCATGAACATTGGTCGGATGTTGGACATGCAATAACAGAAGAACAAATGATCGAAGACCTTAAGGTAATTAAACAAGGGAATTGCAACCACATTCGTACATCACATTATTCGGATGACCCTAGATGGTATGAGTTATGCGACGAATGGGGGATTTGGTTAGTTGCCGAAGCCAATGTAGAGTGTCATGGATACGATAATCGCTTTGATAACGAACCGACCATCAAATCGGCTATCATAGATCGAAATGTAGCGAACATCGAGAATTTTAAGAATAGTCCATCTGTAATTATTTGGTCGCTCGGAAATGAATGCGGCTGGGGCCCAACACCAAACTTTGTGGCAGCAATGAATGTCGTCAAAGCTTTAGATCCATCTAGGCCAATTCATTATGAGCGCTTCGGAGTGGGTAAGAATAACCCTTCTGATTTGGACGGGCGAATGTATGGTACAGCCCAAGATTATGCCCGAACTGCTCAGGACAAATCCCTCACCAAGCCTTTTTATATTTGTGAATTTGTACATGCCATGTTTAATTCCATGGGATCGCTAGATGAATACGCTGAAGTATTTGATAATAATCCAGAAATTTTAGGCGGTGCCATCTGGGAATATCAAGATCAGGCCTTGTGGAACAAACGGAATCCAAACCACCCTATATTAGCCTATGGAGGCGGTTTTGGAGAAGCGCCTAACGATCATTACTTCATCCATAAAGGAGTGGTTTCTTATGATCGTAAAACAGAAGGAAATAACGTTAAACCGCATTTCCCAGAAATGAAAAAAGCCTTTCAGTGGATTGATACCGAATTGATCGATCCAATAGCTGGCACCATATCAATAAGAAATAAATTTCAGTTTATCCCACTGAATGGCTTCGACGCATCTTGGAGCATTACGGAGAATGGAATTGAAATCAGTAATGGTAAAATAATTATCGGGCGCCCCATAAATGCGCGTACAACTGGTAGAACTAATATCTCTTATCAAATTGCAAATCCGAAGGCCGGAGCCGAGTATTTTCTTCGTATCTCCTATCGACAAAAAGAAAATACACTTTGGGCCGAAAAAGGGTATGAGGTTGCTACGGCTCAATTTAAATTGCCTATAAATACACCTCCAATTGTTTCAGCAAAAATAACGCAACCGATAACACTTCTCCAAAATGAACAATTAGTTAAAGTTGCAGGGAAGGATTTTTATGTGACTTTCGATAAAAAAACGGGTTTCATCGATCAATTGGTTAAAAATAAAATCAATCTGATTACCCCAAATGGCGCACCAAAACTCCATCTATGGCGAGCACCGCACCGTACCGACGACGATTGGGCCTTCCGTCAATGGGAAAAATTTGGTGTAACAACGTTGCAGTACAAGCTCGTAACAATTAGAGCAGCTGTTGTAGATAATGCAACAGTTAAGATCATATCGACCACTAAAGCCGATGGAAAAGAAGGCTTTGCAGTTTTTCACACAGCTACTTATACAATAGCTGGCGATGGCACCATAAAAATAGATAACCAGGTCAAATTTGTTGGCCTTCCTATTAATCTGGCAAAGATTGGTGTGCGCATATTGCTCGATAAAAAGCTGGATCAGCTAAAATTCTTCGGTCGTGGCCCCTTCGAAAATTATGCAGACCGTAAGAGCGCTGCCGAATTAGGTTTATATACGATAAACGTAAACAATCAATATGAATATGAAAAACCAATGGAGCGAGGTAACCATGAAGAAGTTCGCTGGGCTAAATTGAGTGGGAACGGAATGCCATCCCTAACTATTCAGGCAGATGAGAAATTAATGCAGATAGCCGCATTGCCACATACCGACGAACAAATGACACCAGTTGAATATAAAATTGATCTCCCTGCCAGCTCAGCTACTGTGTTAAGCATATCTACAAAGACATTGGGAGTAGGCTCTAACAGCTGCGGCCCACAGCCACTTGAAAAATTCAAGGTTGCCGCACAGGATACCTCATTTACTTATACCATTAAGCTGCTATAAAATCATGATACTAAAAAATATAAAACGAATTCCATTTATAGTCGCCTTCTGTAGTTTATTGATTTGCGGAAGCTTAAAGGCCCAAACTGTATGGTTGGATCAACTGGATCTAAGTACAGCTACACAAGGGTATGGAGTACCCATGAAAAATAAGTCTATCGATGGTAAAAAGATGACCATAGCTGGCAAAACATTCGATCGAGGATTTGGAAGTCATGCCGAAAGCTCGTTAACCATCTTGCTCAACGGTGGTGCAAGATCATTCACCGCAAAGGTAGGCATCGACGACGAAATTAAAGAACATAACCCAGCTGCAGAATTCCTCGTTTATGGCGATGGGAAAAAGCTCTGGGCAAGCGGTGTCATGCACGCAGGCGATCCTGCCAAATCTTGCGATTTGAATTTATTGGGCATACAAAAACTCGAATTAATAGTTACCGATGGAGGAAACGGCAATTATTACGACCATGTAGATTGGGCAGATGCAAAATTTGAAACCACTGGTGCAACCTCATTCCAAACATTTAGTCCAGTGGCTAACGAAAAGTACATCCTTACACCACTTCCATCAGATAAACCAAAAATCAATGGCGCCAGCGTTTTTGGTGTGCGTCCTGGCTCGCCATTTCAGTTTCGAGTGGCCGCTACCGGTGTGAGACCTATGTTGTTTACAGCTGTTGGACTGCCTAAAATGTTAAAAATTGATAAGAAAACCGGGATCATCACTGGCAAAATTCCCCAAAAAGGAACCTTCGTAGTAACATTGGGAGCAACAAATGCGAAAGGTAATACCTATAGAAAGCTCCGCATCGAATGTGGAGACCAAATTGCACTTACTCCGCCAATGGGATGGAACAGCTGGAACTGTTTTGCCAATGAGGTTTCAGCCGACAAGGTAAGACGTGCTGCTGCCGCGATGGAAAAAAGCGGATTGGTTAATCATGGCTGGTCTTATATTAATATTGACGATTTTTGGCAAAACCATCGTGACAGCAAAGATCCTTCTTTACAGGGAGAATATCGGGATGCACAAGGTAATATCAAACCCAATGTCCGTTTCGGAGACATGAAAAAACTAGCAGATGATATTCATTCCATGGGTCTGAAAATTGGGCTGTACTCTAGTCCTGGCCCTTGGACCTGTGGAGGTTGTTCTGGTAGTTTCGAACATGAAGAACAAGACGCAATCAGCTATGCACAATGGGGATTCGACTATCTTAAGTACGACTGGTGCAGCTACGGAGGGGTCATCAACGGAATGAAAAACAACGATGCAATGAAAGTTCCCTCCTTGTCGTTTAACGGAGGTAACCAATTAAATGTCGCAAAGAAACCTTATCAGGTAATGGGAAATTATCTGCTCAAACAACCAAGAGATATCGTCTATAGCGTATGCCAATATGGAATGTCTGACGTATGGAAATGGGGCAATTCGGTAGGTGGCAACAGTTGGCGCACCACTAATGATATTACCGATACCTGGGCTAGTGTTAGGGATATCGCTTTGGCGCAAGATAAGTCTGCCGCCTATGCAAAACCAGGAAACTGGAATGATCCAGATATGTTGGTTATCGGCACCGTAGGCTGGGGAAATCCGCATCCCAGCAAACTCAAACCTGACGAGCAATACTTGCACGTAAGCCTTTGGAGCCTTTTTGCAGCTCCACTCTTGATTGGGTGTGATATGGAAAAATTAGATGATTTTACACTTAACTTATTGACAAATGATGAAGTAATTGCCGTTAACCAAGACCCCCTAGGCAAACAAGCCACTTGTGTGCAAACCATCGGCGATCTGCGGATTTATAAAAAGCAGCTTGAAGATGGAAGTTACGCCATTGGTTTCTGCAATTTCGGCTTGGATATCGTAACCCTAAATTACAAGGATTTTGCCAAATTGGGTATTACGGGAACAATCAACGTTAGAGACCTTTGGAGACAAAAGGACATTGCAAAAATTCAAACAAGTAAAGACCCGCTTCCTATTAAAGTACCGGTTCACGGCATAATGCTCTACAAATTTACACCGCTAAAAAAACTAAAATAATGAATTTGCAAGTTAAACTGTTTCTGATTGGCCTTTTTTGTAATTCCATTTCCTTTGCACAAAAACATAGTGTTGTAGAAACAAATTCCGGTATGCGGTATAAACTTTTTTACAATCAGCCAAGTTCAAACTGGAATGAAGCACTCCCAATAGGTAATGGTTTTTTGGGCGCCATGGTTTTTGGCGGTACTCAACGTGAACAATTGCAGCTCAATGAAACTACCATTTGGGGAGGAGGACCAAATAACAATATAGACACTGATGCTAAAGCCGGAATTGCGGAAGTTCGCAACCTCTTGAACCAGAAAAAGTATGTAGAAGCACAAACACTGGCCAATCAAAAACTAGGGCCAAAAGGAAATAGCGGCATGCCATATCAATTGGCAGGAAACCTTTATATCAACTTTCCAGGACATGAAAAGGTAAGTGGCTATCAAAGAGATCTCGATATTGAAAATGCAATTGCAACCGTAACCTATTCCATTGATCAAGTAAAATATAAAAGAGAATATTTCACCTCCTTCACCAAAAATGTAATGGTGGTAAGGCTTACTGCGGATCATCCAAAGATGCTTAGTTTTAAAGCAACCTTGCAAAGCCCCTTGGCCCAGAAAATTTATGCAGAAGGAAATAAGCTCATCTTGAATGGGAGTGGAAGTGATCATGAAAACCAAAAGGGCAAAATACGCTTTAATGTAGCAGCACGCCCTAAAATAGTGGGTGGAACCACAAGTATAGACTCTTCTGGCATCTCGGTAACAAATGCAGATACCGCAGTCATCTTCATAGCTATAGCCACTAATTTTGTTAATTACAAAGATCTTTCTGCAGATCCACTTGCCAGAGTTCATAAACAGCTCGATGAAGTTTATCCACATCAGATAAATGAACTACTCGCTACACATACCAGGTTTTACAAAAACTATTTTAGTCGCGTAAAGCTCAACCTAGGAACTACAAAAGCGATGGAAAAGCCTACCAATATTAGGATCCAAGACTTTGCTAATGGAGATGATCCCCAATTGGCAGAACTTTATTTCCAGTTCGGGCGGTATCTGTTAATTTCATCTTCACAACCAAATGCACAGCCCGCAAACTTACAGGGGATTTGGAATGGGGAGCTAAAAGGCCCTTGGGATAGTAAATACACCGTTAATATCAATACCGAAATGAACTATTGGCCAAGTGAGGTCACACAGTTAACCGAATTGAATGAACCACTTTTTAAAATGATCTCAGATCTATCGGTAACAGGTCAAGCTTCTGCACAGCAGATGTATGGTGCCCGTGGTTGGATGTTGCACCATAACACAGATGTTTGGCGCAGCACAGGCATAGTAGATGGTGCATTTTGGGGACTTTGGCCAACAGCGAATGCTTGGCTTTGTCAACACCTATGGGAACATTACCTTTACACTGGCGACAAACAATTCTTAAGCAGGTATTATCCCATCATGAAATCTGCATCACAGTATTTTTTGGATGTACTACAAAGTAGCCCCAGTCATGATTTTTTGGTCGTATCTCCTTCCATCTCACCAGAACACGAATACATGAATGGCAAAACCGCTGTTTCAGTTACTGCTGGCGCAACAATGGACAACCAACTTGTATTTGATCTGCTTAGCAATACAGCGCAGGCAGCTAGCGAACTTAAGATAGACCGAATATTTGCCGATAGTTTAGATGGCTTTAGAAGTAAACTCCCACCAATGAAGATTGGGAAACATAGCCAGTTGCAGGAGTGGATGGAAGATTTCGACTCACCTACAGACAACCATCGACATGTATCGCATCTTTACGGATTGTTTCCTAGTAATCAAATCTCCCCATTTCGAAACCCGAAATTATTTGCGGCAGCTAAAAATTCGCTTACTTATAGAGGTGATGTATCCACAGGATGGTCTATGGCCTGGAAAATTAACCTTTGGGCCAGATTGTTAGATGGAAACCATGCCTATAAGCTCATTACAGATCAAATTAAGCCAGTAGTAAAGCAGTCTGGCGGAACTTATCCTAATTTTTTTGATGCCCATCCGCCATTCCAAATAGATGGCAATTTTGGTTGTACAGCAGGGATTTCCGAAATGTTGATGCAAAGCCATGATGGTGCTATTTATCTGTTGCCAGCATTGGCAGATGCATGGCCCAATGGAAGCGTGCAAGGACTTATTGCTCGCGGAGGATTTAAAGTAGATCTGGAATGGAAAGATAAAAAAGTCACAAAACTGATTGTTTATTCAGCGTTGGGAGGCAACTGCAGATTGCGATTAAATCACCCTGTGAATAACAGAAAACTAAAAACTGGCATTGGAGTCAACCAAAATAGACTGAATTACATGGCGGCAATCAAAGAACCGATCATAAGTGGATCAGCAAGTATTTTACAGGTTGATATTCCAAAAACCTGGTTGTATGATTTTCCAACTGCAGCAGGAAAAACCTATGTCATTATTGATGAAAAATAAAAAAATATAATAAAATGAAAAGATCACTATTGATTACAATAACACTGGCAATGTATCTTGGTGCTGCTAATGCACAAACTAAGGCACCCGCCGGATTTGATGAACTAAATTCCTCAATAGCCCATGGTAAACTAGATACCGTTAGCTATGATTCCAAAACAGTTGGCGTGAAACGTCATGCCGTAGTTTATCTTCCTCCAAGCTATTCAAAAAACAAGAAATATCCTGTACTTTACCTCTTACATGGAATTGGTGGCGATGAATTCGAGTGGTTAAATCAGGGACATCCTGAACGAATTCTCGATAATCTCTATGCATCAAAGAAGATAAAAGACATGATCGTTGTGCTCCCAAATGGTAGAGCTATGGAAAATGATCGTGCTACTGGTGATATTATGGCAAAAGATAAGGTCGCTGCCTTCGCTAACTTTGAACGCGATCTTTTAGATGATCTTATTCCTTTTATAGAAAAGCAATATCCGGTCATCGCTAAGCGAGAAAGTCGTGCACTCGCAGGATTGTCTATGGGAGGAGGTCAATCCTTAAATTTTGGACTAGGTAATTTAAATACATTCGCCTGGATCGGTGGTTTCTCATCTGCCCCAAATACCAAAATGCCGGATCAGTTATTGCCTAATCCTGCTACTGCAAAAGATCAGATTAAATTGCTTTGGATCTCATGTGGCGATGAAGACGGATTATTAAGAATAAGCGAACGTACCAGAGACTACATGGTAGAAAATAAAGTACCACATATTTTCTATAAAGAACCTGGTAAACATGATTTTGTAGTTTGGAAAAATGATCTATACAATTTCTCCCAACTCTTATTTACCAATAAATAAAATTTGAATATAAACTGGTTTAGTTTAAGCCAGTTTATATTTTGACATAATTTTACTCGCCCGCGTTTGCAAATACAGATGTCTTACCGATATCTTGCATCATCCATTTTCTCCCAAAAAACAAACGAATGAGTGCACTCGAAAATCTCATTTTTATAAAATATGTCTTCGAGGTAGCTTCGAGGTAGCTTCGAGCAAGCTTCGAGGTAGCTATAAGGTAGGTATTAGCTAAGTAAATGGAAGATGTATGACGGAAGATGGAAAATTCTCACTAGCCGTCTGTGTTTTTTTAGAAGTCCTGTTCTCATCCATGCTAAACTGCTGAGGGGAACGGACTTTCGGACTTTCCGGAATCAAAATTATTTCATACTTACCCCAGTTGTTGTCTGAATGATCTTCTGTATAGTGCCATCTGCATTATAATGCATTTCATCAATACAGATTGATCTTCTATAACTTCCTCCCGTTGGTAGTGCTCCGTTATGATAAAAGAAATAACTTTTTCCCTTATAGTCTAGAATACCTGGATGTGTGGTAAAGCTGTTCGGAACATTCTCTTGGATAATCCCCTGGTAAATCCAAGGACCGGTAGCACTTTTTGCGGTGCAATATTCGATCATTTCCGGTTTGGTTCCCTTACTGGCATAAAGTAGGTAGTATAAATCTTTTCGTTTGTATATCCAAGGGCCTTCAATGTAATTCTTTGGTGTGAATGTATTAATCTCACCATCCTTTTCTATCATGTTAGCTTTAAGTTTTACCCATTTGCAGCTTCCGTTTCCCCAATATAAATAAGCCTGACCATCATCATCAATCATTACCGTAGGATCAATATCATCCCAAGCATGTTTCATATCAGTTGTCATTTCATTCGTGATCAGGGCTTTCCCGATCGCGTCCTTATATGGTCCTGCCGGATGATCTGCTACTGCAACACCAATCGCAGCACCACCATTACTGTTCCCATCTTTTTTGTGAAAGGTAGATACGAACCAATAAAACTTTCCATTGCGCTCAATACATTGTGCTGCATAGGCATCACCGGTTGCCCATGAAAAGGTTTTTGGAGACAATACCGGGCCATAATCCTTCCAGTTCTTTAAGTCTGTTGAAGAGAAAACGTACCAGTCTGGCATCTTATAATTTGTGTCCGAAACCGAAGCGGTATCATGTCCAGTAAAGAGAAAAACCGTATCCCTATAAACAATAGGAGCGGGATCGGCAGTGAAGATATGTTTGATGATAGGATTTTGTGCACTTGCAAAAACAGTGGCAAAGACCAGAAGAGAGGCCAGTAAGCTAATTTTTTTCATTAGATTAATATATTTGGTTAATTAATATAGATTTACTTCAATTACTTTTCCGTTATAGCTAATTTGTTTGCTGCGTTGTTTACCAACAATGACCACGTTAAATATCCGCTTTTGAAGCTGTCCAGGATAGCTGCCCTGTGGCGACGAAATCTTTAATTTGCGACTGCTTTCGGTCCATTTAAATAAAATGGTGCCATATTTCCCCTGCTCATAAGTATAGTTGTCGCCTTCATCCTCATACAAGGTGAAACTTCCATCTGCCCCTGGGTAAACACGAAGCTCGAGAGTGTCCTGTTTCTTTTCTCCGGTGTACTGCATAGGCTTGCCAAGTGGGATAATCGAGCCTGCTCTTACATATAATGGAATTTGGTCTTTTGGTGCTGGCGTTGCTACCATCTTACCGCCTACAAACCGCTCGCCACTCCAGAAATTATACCATGTTGTTGCTTTGGGCAAATAAACGTTCCATGTAGTTACATCTGCCTTTAGAACTGGAGCAACCAGAATTGATTTACCGAACATATATTGATAGGGCTGTTGTATTGCAACTGTATCTGCATTGAAATCCATCACCATTGGTCGCATCATCGTTGATGAATGTTTTGAAACTTGCCACCCCTCACTATAGATATAGGGCAGTAACTGGTATCTTAAATTTAACATCTTCCGCATATTTGCTTCCATCTCTGGACCATATTTCCATGGTTCTGTCTCTGATTGGTAACCATGCATTCTAAATATTGGTGTAAATACGCCCCATTGAAACCATCGGTTAAGAATATCATGATATTTTGGATCGGTATATTGACTTGCGCCCGGTCTAAAAAAGCCACCAATATCAGTCGTCCAATACGGCATCCCCGTAAGACTGAAGTTTAGACCCGCAACAACTTGTCTCCTAAATGCATCCCAGTTCCATCCAATATCTCCAGACCAGTTGATCGTTCCGAAACGCTGCTGTCCGGCAAAAGCTGATCTGGTAAGAATAACAACCCTCTTGTTTGGATTGCTCTTACGTTGGCCTTCATAAATTGCCTTGCTTACCAATAGGGGATAGGTTAGCCGATAGAAATCTCCCAATCCGAAATAAGTTTGCTTGCCAGTTAATGCATCGTTTTCAGGTTCCGTCGCATCCATCCACCACGAATCTACTCCATGCACAAAAAGATTGTTTTGTAGTGTTTTCCAATGCAGATCCTGCGCCTTAGGGTTATAGATATCTATCCAAGGACTATTAGGAATGTATAAATTCTGAGAAAGATAGGCTTTTGCGATATCGGATTTTTTGTCGATATTCTCCCATACGGAAATTGAAAAACGGGCATTGAGCGTATGTAATTCATTAATAAAGCCCGAAGGATCTGGGTAGTTAGCTTCGTCAAATTTGGGAACTCCCCAACCATATTTCCCCCAATACTGCCAGTCTTGTACAATTACATCCATTGGGAGCTTGCGGTCACGAAACTGCTTTACCGTTTCTACTAAGTGTTTGCTAGAGGTATATCTTTCTCTACATTGCCAAAATCCAAAAGCCCAAAGCGGCAACATCGGTACAGTTCCCGACACATTGCGATAATTGGCAATCACTTCATCAGCATCCTTTCCACTAAAGACAATATAGCTAAGTGACTTTGCATTAGGAGATCGAAATGTAGTTTCATCAGCTACTGGTTTCCAACTTAGCTTAGGTGAGTTTTCTAACTTACAAACAACCTGTACGTGATGTTTTCCAGCATCAAGATGGATAATCTTTCCAACTGCTGGAGGTAACCACAAATTCGATTGATCAATGTGAGGTACACCATCTATGATCAGTAGGTGACGATTTTCCATGCCGCCCAAATCAAGCATCATGGAAATATAACCAGCTTTTTTTAAGGTAAAATCCCCTTCATAAGAAGCCTGTTGTTGAGAAATCCGCTGCGTACCTGCTGATGTTGTAGTTTCAACAGCATTTTCACCACCACTTGGCTTTTTTGTCTTTTCTAAAACAATAATGCTATCAGCAGGATTGAAGTGACTTAGTCCATATTGGTTCCAGAGCAGGCCGTAACCTTTATTTGAGTAGATAAATGGAATGGCAATTTGTGTGTTCACCTGCTTTAGAATGCGACTTACATTGCGAAGGTTATAATTGCCATCCTGGAATTGTCCTAGGCCAAACAAATATTCATCTTTGGGTGATTTAAAGCTCTGTTCAGCAATAAAACAGGGCTCGTTATTGACTGAACTCGGTATTAATTTTCTACTTCCAGGTTGTTCTGCCAAAAATGTTTTGCCGTCAGCATTTTTAAACTGGAGCATGGTAGTGCTTTTATCGAAAATTACAGTTACAGCAGCTGTTGCCAGACTTATTGTTCCAGTGGTTTCCGTAACTTTGAAAGTTGGACTTAGCGATTGTTTAATGATCACCAATTCTTGTTCTTCTTTAGAATTGCCAATTTGCCATTCTACTTTGATAGCCTTTGCAGAGAGCGGAATCAAGCTGAGTACGCCACTACTTAACTCAATCTCTAATCTATTTTTAAAAGGCGTATGTTTCCGGTATTGCTGTGCCCAAGATAATGATGGTATTAAACAAATAAGTAAAATAATCAGCCTAAAAGACGGTTTCAAGTTCATATTCGATTATATCTATGCATTAGTGCGCTCATTTTTATTTCCTAACGATTTCATTAATTGCGTTGCTTTACTGCTTATTGTATTTATCTACTATTACCCATTTTCGCTTTTCTAGAAGCCCAGTTCTAAGCTGTGCTTGATTGCTGAGGGGAACGGACTCCCGGACTTTCGGACTCTCTAATCACTTAAAATCAACAACCTCCCAATATGCCTTTTTGGGTTGCATTTGAGTATCGAAAAGTAGGGGGTAATTTTTTCGGCCTGGTACGGGATACGAATCAAGCCAAGTACGTCGATCTGAAATGTTCCAAAAAGTGACATTGGTAATCACATCTTTATAGCTTCTGAAAACATCAAATACCATTTTATATTTTAGCATTTGTTGGTTCTCTAGTTCGCTGGTGAAGGTATCGGACTCATCAGCACGTTTAGCTCTTTTGTTTTTCTCCCATGGATAGATGGAAATATCTAACTCCGTAAATTGGATTTTAAGACCTAATGAGGAATATTTTTCGATAGCAGTAACAAGTTCGTTTTTTGTAGGCTCCTGTATAGACCAGTGTGCCTGTAGACCTACTCCGTCAATCGGTACACCTTTGTCTTTTAGGCTTTTTAGCAGCTTGTACAAACGCTCTCTTTTTTCTGGTCGTTCAGTATTATAATCATTATAGTAGAGTTTTGCATTTGGGTCTGCAGCATGAGCATATTCGAAGGCTTTAATGATAAAATCTTCTCCACAGATCTGGTACCATTTGGAGTTGCGCAGGTATTTTGTCGAGTCATCATCTATTGCTTCGTTAACAACATCCCAAGCATATATTTTACCTTTATATCTTCCTACAACTGTTTCTATATGAGTCTTTAATCGCTGCAATAATACCTCTTTAGTCACTTCCTTTCCATCCTTGCCTATAAATAACCATGAAGGGGCCTGCTCATGCCAGCAAAGATTATGTCCACGTACCTTAATATTATTTTTAACGGCAAAATTGATAATGGAATCTGAATTGGTCCAGATGAACTTGCCTTCAACGGGCTGCATCATCTCCATCTTCATATCGTTTTCTGCAGTGATGCTGTTAAAGTGTTTTTTAATGAGAGCAGCTTCATCACCGATAAGGTTTCCTTTCCCTACTGCAACGCCAATGGAGAAGTAGTTTTTGTAGTAGTCCTTCAATCCACGCGGATCGTTTTTGGAGATGGGTTGCTTGGTTTTGCAGGATGCTATTCCAATCATTAAGATTAGCAATACTCCAGCTTTTAAAAGTCTAAATTCTCTGTTCATTCTTGGTTTTGTATAACGTCTGATAGGGTTGAAATCCTGATGATGGCTTATTCTACCGTTTGTTTTATCCCTAAAAGTGCGAGCATTTTAGCGCCATATCGCTTGCCTAACATTCTGTATCCTGCTGCCGAAAAATGAAGGTTGTCTGGCCCATCTGGACAGCCTGCTGAAGAAATGATATGTGCATTTGGGATAGTTTGAGGTAGTGTTGCTATAATTTCGTTCATGCTGGCACAAACACCTCCCTGATCAGCATTTACGACCTCACCTGCAAGTAGTGGTGTGTTTTTTGCATCAAGTTTAAGATCTGCCAATATATTGTCGTATACGCCCTTAACCTTTGTAGGCCAAGTTTTATCTCCTGTATTTGACTCTCCTTGATGCATCAAAATTCCTTTGATTACTCCACTTTGTTGTGCAATTTTAGCCATTTCTACCAATCGTGCATAAGGATTACCTTCATACTCAGCAAGCATGCCTTTCATCCAGTCAGGTGCAGTAGCAGTATAAGATTGGTAGTTGTTCTTGTCAAAGAGTTCAATTTTGCATCCGCCTATTGCCACACTGATAATCCCAACTTTGATGTTTTTAGGTAGATTAGCGACTAAGGTTCTTCCAAAATAATCTACTGGCCCAAGCCCTGTTTTACACCTTACGAGCGGTGGTACTGCAGTATACCAATTTCCCTTGGTACGATTTAGGTTTGTGCAATTGACGGCTTCTAAGACACGGAAACGACTGTCTACGTCAACGGTATCTTGTGCCTCAAAAGGTGCGCTACCTTCCATGTTCGACTGTCCGAAGGATAGGAAAATATAGAAATTAGGGTCTTGTGCATTGGAGGTCAGCTTTGTTAGCAACAAAACCGATAAGATGAATAAGGTTCTTAATGTTTTCATGGTTCGGATTATGTTTGTTTAGGTGTGGATGGATTTTAGGAAATCTTTGCCATTATATTGATGGTGACAATCCAATTGGTAAATACTGTCCAACCTTTTTTATTTAAAATTTGGTTACTTCGTAAAAGGCCTTTTTGGGTTTAAGTTCGGCATCAAAGAGCAATGGAAAGTTCTTTCTTCCCCTGCCATCAAGCCAACTGTATTTATCACAAAGATTCCAAAAAGTTACGCCGGTAATCTCTTTTTTGTATTTCCTAAATACTTCAAAAATCATTTTGTACTTCTCCAATTGAAGTTTTTCCATTTCGGGCGTAAATACGGCTGGTGTAGCACTTTTCTCTCCAGTGATCATCTGTCCACCCTGTCTGCCCGAATATACTGAAATATCGAGCTCTGTGAACTGGATCTGTAAGCCAAGTGAAGAGAACATTGTTATTGATTTTTCTAGTTCTTGCTGGCTAGGTGTGCTTATAGACCAATGAGCCTGCAATCCGACGCCATGGATTGGTACACCTTTAGCTAAAAGCTTTTTAAGCATTTGATAGATTTTCTCCCGTTTAGCGGGATTTTCGGTATTATAATCGTTGTAGAAAAGTACTGCTTTTGGATCTGCTTCATGGGCAGTTCTAAATGCAAGTTCTATAAAATCTTCTCCTGCAATGGTATAGAGCGGTGATTTACGGAAGTAGGTAGTATCATCTGCAATAACCTCATTAACAACGTCCCAAGCATAAACTTTACCGCGGTAGCGAGAAACGACTGTACTGATATGGCTTTTGATCCTATTTAGCAAAACCTCTTTAGTCACTGTTTTTCCTTCCTGATCTTTAAAAAGCCATCTTGGGGTTTGTGTATGCCAAACCAAACAGTGTCCCCTTACTTTCAGTTTATTAGCAACACCAAAATTGACAATAGTATCTGCTAAAGGCCAGTAATATCGATCTTCACCAGGGTGCAGAGGACCCATTTTCATCGCGTTTTCTGCTGTAATGCTACTGAATTGTTTAAGGATCAATGTTTTCTCTTCACCTTTAAGGTCACTTGGTTTTACGGCAACTCCAATTGGAAAATAATTCTTGTAGTAGTCTTTGAGCCCTTTATCGGCTGCCAGGTCATTTTTATAGCCACTTAAGAAATAGGCTCCTATAAAGAGGAGTGAAAGTACAAGTTGTATTTTGGTTAGTTTCATTTTATCTTGTTAGAAATTACGCTTTAACAGCTTTACGAAATTATCAAGATGGCCATAGTTAAGCTAGTTTATTTTATCATTTTTACTAGTACATTTGAATATTTAGGGACTTTAAGCAAGCTTTTCATCGTATTTGGAAAAAGTTATTAAAAAAAACATAAATTAATGCGGGTTCGGGTTAAGCCGAATATTACTGTTGGTTGTGCAAAGGGCATCCCTTTGGGAATGGTTAATAAACTTAATGCTTAAAAACACGTTCATGGATCCATACTTTGCATCATTTATATTTAAAATGATTAGTCTTATCGCGGCTTATCTCAGTTTAAACTGAGCGTATAATGTAAGTCGTCATTTTTGACAACATGCCACCCATCCGCCAGTTCCAATGCCCATCCCTCTCCCTCTAAATGCCTTGCGGCCAAATCCAATTGGCCAATTACCGGTACGCTAACGATTTGCCAATCTTTGAGCAACATTCCGCCTTTCGTTACTTTGAGGTGTCCCCAGTTGTCTTTAATCTCCCCCGTTGGGTAAACGATGCCTAATTTACCCAAGTCGAAGAGCGTGTTGGGGTTGAAGATCACACTCATTTTGACCAGTATAATGCGTAGCACTGGCCTTTGCGTAAAGGTTTCGGTATAGGCGGCTAGCGCTTGGCGACGAATGATTTCTTTTCGCTGTTCAGTTGATCGGATTACAGGGCCATTATATAGCGATTCGTTCGGGTATTTGCTAGCCTTCAGTTTATAATATCGGTTGATCAGGTTCGGGAAATTAGCATTGGAGTCTATCTGCTGCGTCCAATGCTTAGCTTTTTCCTGTAAGAGAAGGCCGTAGATTGGCCCAGTTAAATAGGCGGAGGAACGGATCAGCGATTTTCGATTGCCAGCCGTATCAATCTGGGTGTAAAGGTGCGGGCGCAGATCGCTACGGCCAAGCGATGCGCCTGTGTATTCGGCCAGCCCTTCGTTCATTTCCAACATACTTTCATTGGCTATGGTTTTGGGAAACAATCGTTCTCGGTTTTTACGGAAAGCTAAAGCATTAGCCAGGTCTGTTTGTCTGCGATCGACAGGTTTTTGCATCGCCGCTTTAAGCGCTTGCAGCTCTAAAAGGAATAATATGCGGCCCTCCATGGTACTCAAATGATCGGCGGTTGGGCTTTTGGCGGGAAATCCGATCTGTTTCTGGATGCGGTGAAAAGATTCATGTAATAGCAAATTAATCCTTTCATTGCGGTCTTCAGGCAAAGGCCATAAGATCACTGACCAAGTGCGACCGCCCCAATGAATGGCAGTATTGGCAACCATTACTTCTTTTGGTAAACAACCCGTATAGATCCCGCCTTCTGGTTTCAGTATTCCCGCGCTGTCGGGCGCATTGGCATAGGTTAGCCGGCTTTGCTGATCTACAAAGAGCATCGGGCCGTAGAGCGGTATTTTCCATAGCTGTTGTTTTTTGGCGGCGAGCTCGGCTTCTTTGAAATAGGATTCAGCCAAAGGCACCTGTGCACTTGCGCTAATAGCGAAAAATAATAATAATAAGATCAATAGCTTTTTCATGGCACCAAAATAATAGCTTTTTCATGAGCCGGTGCCTGGTTATTATACCAACGGTCCTAAATTTTATACGAGCGGTAAGACAATTTTGGTCGATGATGTGTACTTTAGACTATGCGTAAATTTTGGATACATGCGGGCTTCTGGGTGGTGTTCTTTTTGATGTGGGACCGGCTATTGTATTTTTATGTCAATAACGAATGGAACCGACTGTATTTTTCGGCCATGGATACTGGGCTTATCATGCTGACCTTTTATGCGCTGTATGCTTATTTGATACCCGATTATTTTCGGCGAAAGAGTCTGGGCAGGTTGATTATACTGTCCGCTTTGCTGGTATTGTTATTGGCAGGCATGGCTTCGTGGATCATGGGCTTGCTATTGCAAAACATGATGGTGCCTATTCATTTTGATTTTAGTTGGACTTATAAGGACATGCAGTATAATCGGTTTTTCATGGCGTTTTTGGGCATGCTGGCTGGTACATTTGTTAAACTGGCGCTGGACCGTTTTGTGTTGCAGCGAAATTTGGCGCGGCTGGAAAAAGAACGCAGCGAGGCGGAATTGACCTATTTAAAATCCCAGCTAAACCCGCATTTTCTATTCAATTCGCTCAATAGCTTGTACAGCCAATTGGAATTGGGAACCGGAGATCCGAAGCAGACTCTGTCGGCACTGGCCGATATGTTGCGATACCAGTTGTATGATTCAGGTCAGGAGTTGGCCTCTTTAAATAAGGAACTAGGCTATTTAGCCGATTATATCGCTTTGCAAAAGCTGCGACTAGATAATTGCGCGGTCACTTATGTCGTAACTGGCGATATAGAAGGTCAGGAAATTGCGCCATTGCTGCTGATCACCTTTGTAGAAAATGCTTTCAAGCACGTTTCAGATAACTTGACTGAAAACTTTATTGATATCAGCGTTCGGATTAATGAAGGTCAACTTGATTTCAATTGCCAGAATAGCTATGAAGTAAGTGCTGCAATTAAGGGTATTGGCTTGGATAATGTCCGTAAGCGCTTGTTGCTCATTTATGGTGAGCATCAGCAATTACGGATAAAGGAAGGAAATAATATTTACACTGTAGAATTATCGCTATGCTTAAAGTCCTGATCGTTGACGATGAACCGCTCGCGCGGCAGCAGCTCGAAGCCTATGTCAGCCGCTTGCCTTTTCTGCAATTAGCGGGATTAGCCCGTAATGTGGTTGCGGCGAACGGTATTTTGCATAGCACGTTGGTCGACCTGATCTTTTTGGATATCCAGATGCCGCAAATGAGCGGAATTGAGTTCTTAAAATGTCAGGAGGTTATACAACAGGTTATCTTGGTCACGGCGTTTCCGGAATACGCGATCGAGGGCTTTGAGCTGGCAGTAACCGATTATCTATTGAAGCCGGTAACTTTCGAACGTTTTACCAAGGCCTGTGAACGTGCTTTGGCCAATGTCGACGGCCAAGCTGCGGTGAGTTTATTAAAGCAGCAACCTGGCTATCTATATGTTAAATATGATCAACGCCTGCAAAAAATCCGCATCGCCGATATCCTTTTCATAGAAGCGATGGCCAACTATGTACATATAGTTTTAGGGGATCATAAGTACACGGTCTATTCCAGCTTAAAGGGTTTGGAAGCTCAACTACCAACCGACGCTTTTGTCTTAACCCACCGGTCTTACTTAGCGGCGGTGAGTCATATTGAAAGCATCGGTCAGGCAGAAGTCTTAATTGGTGAGCATCGCCTTCCGCTCAGCCGTTCGAAGCGAAAAATCGTGCAATCGCTTGTTCTTTTAAAATCGTCATCGGGCCAGAGCCAAGATGAAATATAAGATATTGTCCTCTCGCACATAAATAAATTTTCTCTAAATATTGCCTGCCAATACATTGGCAATTTGGCAATAAAGCTAAGCCTTCTGCTTTATCATGTGGATAGACCGAAGGTAAATCCTTTAACAAATCCAGAACCTGTATTTTTTTTACTGTTACCACTGTTTCGCTTTCCTTGGCATTATCGCGATGCAGGCTGAACCGATAGGCAATTAAACGTCTGATGAGCTGATAGATTTCCTACATGACTGAATATAACAATATGTGCTTTCGTTAACAATAAAATACTCTTGGATGTTCGATATGGTTTTTTTGTTGGTCTGACAGCCTGCCGAAAATACCGATTTTTCTTGCCCATGCTGGTTGGTTTGGGTAACTTGGTGCCATTGAAAATTAACGATATGACGGCTAAAAAGACCCCGATCGAAAAACTTATTGCACCTGTAAACCGGTTTATCCATTTGGAATACACCAGTGGGATTGTGTTGCTCCTGAGTGTCGTGGCAGCCATTCTTTGGGCAAACCTTGCGCCCGAAGGCTTTCATCATGTGTGGGAAACTAATTTTTCCATATCATTTGATGGTCATTCCCTTAGCCACCCAGTTCATTCCTGGATCAATGATGGACTGATGGCCGTATTCTTTTTTGTGATCGGGCTTGAGCTCAAAAGGGAGTTTATGGATGGGGAGCTTTCCACCGTTCGCAAGGCCATGTTGCCAATGGGAGCTGCCCTTGGCGGAATGGTTGTTCCGGCATTGTTGTACGTTGTAATTAACCTGAGCTCTGGCGCGGGACATGGTTGGGGAATCCCGATGGCAACGGACATCGCCTTTGCACTGGCGCTCCTTTCCATGGCAGGCAAACATGTGCCTACATCTGTTAAAGTATTCCTTTCGGCACTTGCCGTGGCTGATGATCTTGGTGCAGTGCTGGTCATCGCATTTTTCTATACCGCACAGGTGAACTTTACGGCCTTGGCCATTGCGGGCATATTTTTGGTTGTCCTGATGATTGGAAATAAAATGGGAGTACGTAGCAGCTTATTTTATCTTTTGCTCGGTATTGGGGTGTGGGCCGGGTTTCTGCTTTCGGGCGTGCATGCTACAATTGCAGGGGTACTTGTAGCCTTTACCATTCCTGCGGTGACCAGGATCGACGAGACGGTGTATTCTGATAAGCTGAAAAAACTGACCCACGAATTCGAGAAAGAGATACCTAGTAATAGTACCCTGACCACGCCACAACAGCACCAGACCATCCAACATGTCAAGAGCTTAAGCATGGCAGCGGAAACACCACTGCAAAAGATCGAATATTCCCTACATCCCTGGGTAGCATTTGCCATCATGCCGCTTTTTGCGTTGGCCAACTCTGGGATATTGATCGGAAGCAATTTTTTTAATTCGATTGTCAATCCCGTTTCCATTGGGGTAGCGGTTGGACTGGTAGCTGGAAAGTTTGTTGGCATATTGCTGTTCAGCTGGCTGATGGTAAAGCTCGGAATGGGTGCGTTGCCACAGGAAGCCAACTGGAGGCACATGATCGGTGTAGCGCTGCTGGGCGGAATTGGTTTTACGATGTCGCTTTTTATCAGTGGCCTCGCCTTTTCAAATCCTGAATTCATCGATCAGGCCAAATATGGGATATTGATCGGTTCCGTGATTGCCGGGGTATTGGGCAGTTTGGTACTGCGAAACAGTGGTAAAAGCAGGAGCTGATACTCGACTAATTTAAGGCTATATAGCCGGCTCTGCCCATGCTTTTGCAAAAGGGCGATGTTGAGTATTTCATTATCGCTTTTTCCACTCGAATAGCTGATGATGATAGTGCGGTCTTGTAGTGTTGCGTTTAGCACAATAGGCTTTGAATTACCTAAACTAATTTTCTATCTGTTTCTTGATCTTTTGCTCTTCCGTACCAATAATGTGTGCGAAACCATTAACGATAGCCTGGGGAGTATAAACCCCGTCGCTCTGTGAGGTAGCGGCATAACCGCACTGGCGTTGGGTATATTGGGCACTACTGTAGCGGTCTTTCCAGCCCAGTTATTCCAATAGTCTACATGGAAGGAAAGTACGATGAGTTTGGGATTTGTATTAGCAAGATGTTCCAATACCTTATCAGCAGGAGGGCAGCTTGAACAGCCTTCCGAGGTAAAAAGCTCAACAACGGCAAAACCCTTTCCTTTTGGAGTTACTATGCTATTTTTTAATATGCTATTGGCAGGAAGTGCTACGGCAATGCCAAAAATGATCATTAACTTTTGGGTGATTCGACCAATAAAAATTTATAAAAGGTTTGTCGGAATCTTTTATTTTTGTAGTGATCAACAGATGAAATACCGGTCCGCTACTTTACAAACTCCAATGTTAAATTGAATTCCCTGTAACCATGTCTAAAGGATATAAAGAGTTTGTCAATGATCGCAAAAAACTATTTAAACAAACTAAAGCATGAGTAAACCACAGCATTGGCTAGTCAAATCAGAACCTTTTAAATACAGTTGGGAGAAATTTAACGAGGAAGGACGTACCTTTTGGGATGGTGTGCGCAACTATCAGGCACGTAACAACCTTAGGGCGATGAAAGAAGGAGATCTGGTTTTATGGTACCATAGTAACGAGGGCAAAAATGTAGTTGGTATTGCCAAGGTGGTTAAAGAATCATACCAAGATCCAACTACCAGCGATCCGAACTGGGTGGTAGTTGATTTGGTTCCACTACAATCATTAGCTAAACCTGTTACACTTGAGCAGATCAAAGCAGAGGAAAGTTTAAAGGAGATCTCTTTGGTTAAACAAGGCCGATTGTCTGTGATGTCTTTAAAAGCAACTGAATTTGATAAAATTTTAGAAATGGGCAGCTGATGAAATATCTATTAACGTTCTTCTTATTATTCGCCTTCGCACAGCTAAAAGCACAAAACGGCGATATCGAGGTGAAAGTAGTCTCCAAACAATACCGTACAGTTGTTGGACATCTTAAAAAAGTTAGCCCAGAGGGGATAGGTTTGGAAGATTATAAAGGCAATTATCTCATCTTTAGAGCTGCTGATATTGTACGCGTGAAAGTACGCAAACGTGGAATAACAATCATAGAAGGTCTTGGTGGTGGTGCATTACTAGGCTTAGGGATTGGTGGTGGCCTCCTTTCATTAGATGAGAGTGGAAACAATACCAATGAATTACTTGCATTAACAGCCGTTTTGATAGGCTCTGGTGCAGTTTGTGGCACAATTACTGGTGTCATCGCTCAAATAGTTAATAACAAACTTACGTTTCGTGTAAGTGGGAGCGATGAAAAATTTAGAGCTGGTTATAAAAAACTAGAGAAATATGTGGATGCAACTCAAACTGAGTATGTAAATTACTCGAGCAGCTTGAATTAAGCTGAGCTTGGCTTAGAATGATATTAGTGCTGGTTAATGGATCATGGTTGATGGTTAATGGTTTGGATTCATAGGTCAATAGTCAATAGCTAATTGTCAATAGGCTAAATGGCTAAAAGACATCTATAGAGCAACTACTGTTATGAATATGCGTTCATACTTAGTAAAGCTTTGTGTCTTTAGTCTTCTTTCTACTCGCGCAAACACTGAGGGGAACGGCCCTGATAGCTATCGAGGTTAGGACTTTTCGGACTATTTTAATCAATAATCTTCTTTTTACTCAACATCAAACCTAAGCTCATTACCAAGCTAGTTCCCAGTACTACCATAAACAAAAATGCAGTACTGATTTCAGGTAATTTCATGCTCGCTGGCAAGTTATAATATAGCAAAATGCTGATTAATCCCCTCGGGGTTACAAAACCTTCGGGCAGTACATTATTCTTCTTAAAGACTATTAGATAGATGAACCTGATCAGGTAAATACTCAATAGAATTAGGAAACCATTGATCAGGAGCTGTTGGTTATTGAGCTCATAGACATTCATCGTAAAGCCAAAAATCACAAAAAAGAAAGTTCTGATGATAAAAGCACTTTCTGCACTTAGCTGGTGAAGTTGTACCAAATCTTTGGAAAGGTTTTCGTAAATGAATATAGCTTTAAACCAAGCGTATTTAATTGTATCTGCATTGTTAAGGAACAATCCGAATGACAATACCAGAACTAGTGCCGAAAGGTGATAGGACTGTCCAATTGCATATACCAATATTAAAATAGAAATGATCAGAAAGAACTTAATGTGGTGGCTAATTCTTCCCATTAGATAAAGTAGAAATACGCAGGCCAATACAGATATAATTAGGATCAGTGCTGTATTTAAGCCTAGGGCAGCAAAAGAACTTGCGGATATATGCTGATTGGAGATGGCAAAATTGAATAGGATGATCCCAAGAATATCAGAAAAAGAACTTTCATAAATGATGAATTCCTTGCTGCTCTTATTTAGGTTGGCCACCGAAGGAATTGCAATAGCAGAACTAATTACGCTAAAAGGAATTGCATTTACGAAACACACATAAAGCCCTTTGCCTGTAATTTGATAAATGATAAAGGTAATTGCAACAACCGTTAAGAGTAAAATAAAAAGTCCTGAGAAGAATGCACCTTTGATGATCTTGTTTTTAGACTTTTCGTACTTAAGCTCTAGCGCTCCTTCGAAAACTATCAAAATTAGTCCAACGGTGCCAATGGCAGGTAGTATTTTTAGGAAATCGAAGGTCTGGATCTTAAACTGATCTACCACAAGACGCAGGCCAATGCCTAACAGTAATAGCAATAAAACTGATGGTAACTTAGTTTTACTAGCAAAAAGGTCAAATAGATAAGAGAAAATGACCAGGCTACTGAGTATAATTAATATGCTATAGGTGGTCATTTTTCACTTCTATTATTGACCATAAGATCGGTTTATTCTTTAAAAAACAGTGCTTTCAATTCACTTGCATCATTCGGTTCCATTTTCCCTGCTAAGATTAAGCGCAGTTGTCTGCGACGAAGTGCACCATGAAAAAGCTCTAACTCATCGTCAGTTTCTGGTTTAAGTTCAGGAACTGGAATTGTTCTTCCACTTTGATCTACCGCAACAAAAGTATAATAAGCCTCATTGGATTTTGCTCTTGTTCCAGAAGGAATGTTTTCTGCCCAAACATCCAATCTCACTTCAACAGAAGTATGAAATGAACGTGTTACTTTAGCTTCAATGGTAATAACATCACCTAGTTTAATCGGTTGCTTGAAAGAAACATTATCAACAGACGCTGTTACTACAATCCGATTACAGTGTTTTTGTGCAGAAATAGCAGCTGCGATATCCATCCAATGCAATAACCTGCCCCCCATTAAATTATTCAACGTATTGGTGTCATTTGGCAATACCAACTCGTTCATTATTGTAAAAGAATTCTTAGGGTTTTTAGCTTTTATACTCATATTAGGGGCGAAAGTAAGCATTTTAGTTCAAATTTTGAGTGAATTACTGGTGCTAGAGGAAGATTTGGGGATAGATGATCAGGTTATGGTGGTTAATTGACAGCCACAGATTAGGGGGGATTAGTTACGAGTTAAAGGTTATCAGTTATGAGGTTGGGAGTATATCAGACTAAAGTCTATTTAGCCACAGATGCACAGATTTTAAATGGAAAGGCACTTTTAGGCTGTTTATACAAGTATGAGGGGAACGGCCCTGATAGCTATCGGACTTTCACGATATATTGGCTTTAATTCCAAACATTAATCTTAATTTCCCGTTATCAATATCCATACTAACATATATGCAAAATCAAACGCTCATCCAATATTTTCATTGGTATTACAATGAACCAGATCACTTATGGGTTAAGGCGGCAAAAGAAGCTAAAAAGTTAGCTGAAATGGGTTTTACGGCCTTGTGGCTCCCACCAGCTTATAAGGGCACTAACGGAACATATTCTATCGGTTATGATACCTATGATCTTTTTGATCTTGGAGAATTCGATCAAAAAAATAGTATCATGACCAAGTATGGAAGCAAGGCCGAGTATATTGCCGCAATAGCAGCCTTACATGAGCAAAATGTAGGTGTATTGGCCGATACCATTTTTAACCATAAAGCAGGTGCTGATGAACTGGAAAAAATAACCGTCCGTAAAGTTAATGTAGAGGATAGAAATGAGTTTATCTCAGATGAATTTGAAATAGAAGCATGGACTAAATTTACTTTCCCAGGAAGAAAAGATCGATACTCTTCATTTGTCTGGGACCATACCTGTTTTAGTGGGGTAGATTGGGCCGAAGACATTAAAGAGACCGCTATTTATGCCATTCAGAATGAATATGGTGAAGGTTGGGAAGAAGTACCCTCCGAAGAATTTGGCAACTATGACTATCTCATGTTTGATGATATCGATTTCAGAAATCCATCAGTAAAGGAAGAACTGAAATATTGGGGCAAATGGTATTATGAAACCTGTAAAATGGATGGTTTCAGATTAGATGCCGTTAAGCATATTTCTCCAGAATTTATTATAGAATGGATCGATCACATGAAAAAGGAATGTGGTAGGGATTTTTTCATTGTTTCAGAAAACTGGAATATCGAAAATGTGGAAGAATTGGAACGTTATATAGAAATTACAGGCGGCAGAACCCAATTATTTGATTCTTTATTGCACCATAATTTTTATTTGGCTTCCATAGGAGGAAAAGATTATGATCTAAATACCATTTTCGACAATACCTTAGCACACAGAAATCCATTGCTGGCAGTCACATTTGTTGATAACCATGATTCTCAGCCGATGCAGGCCTTAGAATCCTTTATTGATTTTTGGTTTCGTCCACTAGCTTATTCCATGATTTTATTACGTATGCAGGGTATCCCATGCGTATTTTTTACAGACATATATGGAGCAAAATATGAAGATGATGGGCATGAGGTAGAACTGGTAGCTTTGCCAGAATTACCACAGTTATTACAGGTACGTAGGGATTTGGCCTATGGAGAACAACACGATTATTTAGACCATAATAATTGTATTGGCTGGACTAGGGAAGGAGACGAAGAACATGAAAATTCTGGACTAGCAGTGTTGATGAGCAACGGTGATGAAGGTTTCAAAGCAATGGAGATTGGCAAGCAGTTTTCAGGAAAAACCTTTATCGATGTTTTAGGAAAGAGGAGTGAAGAAGTAGTCATAGATGAAAAAGGCTTTGGAGAATTCTTTTGTGAAGCAGGAAGTGTTTCAGTTTGGGTTTTGAAGGGTTAGTCATTAGTTCATTTGTTCACTAGTTCATTGGGACTGTATAGTTCAATATAATAGTTCACTGGTTCAATCGTTCATTGGTTCATTGGGACTGTATAGTTCAATATAACAGTTCATTAGGATTGCATGTCGAAAAGGAAATGTTAATCAATATTCGTTTTATTGGTCTCTGCTATACGTCCAGACTAATGAACGATTGAGCCAATGAACCAATAAACTATTTTCGGATATTCGTCAAATTATTAAATCCAATCAGTTCATCCCATCTTCCACCTGGTTTTCTGTAGTAAACGAGTACTTGATAACTATTGTCTGTCTCGAAAAAAGAACCTTCAAAAATAGTGTCGTCGAACTTGCCATTTTCATCAAGCCAAATATATTTAAAGTCATATAGACCTTGTTTTAGCTTAATGTTCGCATAGAACTTTTTCCTGCTTGGCTCATAGTTCATTTTGCTTTCTTCATTTAGCACATAATGATTGAAGCGACCAACAACGTAAGCATTTCCTTTTGGTGTTGGTGGAGCGGTATTTAAGTTGAATAGGACGTTGGCATAATCACTATCGGTAATGTTATCCCTTCCATCTTGGTTACGAATAAAGAAATTGCCATTCTCATCAATTTGGGTAGTATATTTTGCATTTCCGTAAGGCTGATCTGGGAAGAGGATAATGTTGTTGATCGTATCTTTCAATAGATCTTGAACATGCTCAGCCCTGTAACGGAAATTACGGAAATCAAATTTCCTGAACTCATTGCCCGCCCAAAATTCATTAGTGCCCAGTTCGTTGTAAACAAGAGATCCTTGTTTGATGAAAGCAGGTTTTGTATTTGTGATTGCTGTTTGTGGAATAGCATTCTGCATCACAATTGCCTTAAGTGATTGATGTGGATTTTGGATCTGAATTTGATAAAACAGGGTGAAGTTAACTTTCTGTTTGGTAAAACGATAAGTCACATCACTACTTGGTACAACTTCTGCACCTATATTTATCAAATTATCAACCACATAAAACCGCTGGGTAACTACAATCTTTTTTGGATCATTCTTTTCATAGATCGTTAAAAGGTAATTGCCTGCAATTTTAGGACGAACTTGTTCATTTGGCAAAATCAGCTGGTAATGCGTGAATTTTTGAAGGGTATTAAAGGAGTGTTTAGTGTTGAAAATGATATCATCCTTAAAAGATTCGACATAATCTAATTGGTTAATTTTGGAAGGCTTCCAATCAAAAGTGCAGTGTTCAATGCTGTAACTGTAGCTTTTATTGCCTGCATTTAAATCGTCGAAAGCAAAGGTGATGGTTTCGCCACTGCGTAATGAAATGATGGGAAATGATTGCTCTTTCTTGCTGTTGTAACATTCAACAGTTTTGATGTTAGACTGATAAATTTGATTGTCGTAAACCAAAATGGGGTTTTGCGCCAAACATAGGGTATGCATGGCGACAATTACGATAATGGAATACAATTTTTTGAACATCTAAACTATCTGCTTTTAACCTTCCAGTTCCATAATCTCTGCCGCTAGTTCTTCCCAAGTCTTTTGGGCATGATCTAATAACACCTTTTCCGCTAGATATTTTTTGTTGGCATTATCTAACTTATGTGGATTAGAAAATACCTCTTCTCTTGCCAATTCGGCTTCTGCTTCTTTTACACTTGCTTCAAATACCGTAATTTCTTCCTCTGTCTTCTTTAATTTATCATTCAGCTTTTTAAGTTGTTGCTGTACGTTTGCAGGAGCAGGTTCTACTGGTTTTTTCTTTTCTTCGTTTGCAGATTTTACCGGAATGGGTTTGGGAGCAGGAATTATTCTTTTGCTATTCCATTCTTCAAACTCTGCATATGTGCCAGGATATACCTTGATCTTCTCTTCCTCAATCCACCAGATTTTATTGGCAACATTGTCTAAAAAGTAACGATCGTGAGATACAGAGATAAAAGTACCTTCATATTGCTGTAGCGCTTGGATCAATATATTTACAGATTGGATGTCCAAGTGGTTGGTAGGCTCATCCAGAATTAGGAAATTAGAATCTGTAGTTAGCGATTTTGCCAAAGCAACCCTTGATTTTTCTCCTCCAGATAGTACTTTGATCTTTTTAAATACATCATCACCTGTAAATAGGAAACAGCCTAAAATCGAACGTAATTCTGTATCGGTATGTTTTGGCGCAAATGCCTGTAGTTCTTCTAAAATAGTATTGCCCAAATGCAAAGACTCCAATTGGTGCTGTGCAAAGAAGGTAGTAGTTACATTATGTCCAGTTTCACAGGTGCCATCAAATTTTTCTGCACCAGCTATCATTCTTAACAAGGTTGATTTACCCTTACCATTGGCTCCAATCAGGGCAATTTTGTCACCCTTTTCAATTAATGCTTCAGCATTGTCTAATATATCAATATTTGGATAGCTCTTGGTCGCATTTTCAATTTTAATCACGTGTCTGCCAGATGGCTTAGTGAATTTAAAGCTGAAGTTTACGGTAGGATTGTCATCATCAACATCTTCCACACGTTCCATTTTATCAAGGGCTTTCATTCTAGATTGAGCCATTTTGGCTTTACTTGCCTTAGCCTTGAAACGTTCAATTAAACGTTCTTCCTGTTTAATCTTAGCCTGCTGATTTTTAAATTCCCCTTTTTGAATCTCACCACGTAAAGCTTTTTCTTCTAAATAGAAAGAATAATTTCCTGCATAAACAGTTAGTTTCCCTTTACGAGATTCTACTGTTTTGCGAACGATCTTATCCAAAAAATACCTATCGTGAGAAACAATTACGATTGCACCTTCAAAACCTGCCAAATAAGTTTCCAACCATTTAATAGAAGGTAAATCCATGTGGTTGGTAGGCTCATCGAGTAACAATATATCAGGTGTCTGTAACAAGATTTTAGCCAACATTACACGCATCCGCCATCCTCCAGAAAATGTATTCAATGGACGGTGTTGGTCTGATGTACTGAAACCCAAACCAGCCAAGATTTCATTTGCCCGGTATTCGATGTTATAACCATCTAAGGCTTCAAACTCTTGTTGTTTATCGCTCAGCTTATATAGCACATCTTCACTATAGTCAGTTTCAATCTTTTTTAGCAGTTCTTCAATTTCATCATGTAATTGGTTCTGACGCTCAAAAGCTTCCATCGCCACATGTAAAATGCTATGGTGTGAATCATAAGAAAGTAAATCTTGGTTCAAATAACCAATTTTTAAATCTTTTGCCATTGAGATACTACCAGAAGATGGTGCATACTCGCCAACAATAATTTTAAGTAAGGTAGACTTTCCGGTACCATTGGCGCCAATTAAGCCAACTCTGTCGCCTGGTTTAATGTGCCAGTTTGCTTCGTCGTATAAGGCTCTTGAGCCAATCAGGAAGGTTAAATCGTTTATAGAAATCATTTCGAAGGCAAAAATACGAAATTTATGGAAGATGTAGATGCGAAGATGTATCGAATTTCATCGTCAGTACTAAATACTTTTTTCAGCTAAAATTTGCATTTATAAATATCAGCACTATATTTGTACTGTAATAAAAATAATTACAGAATGAACAACGGGAGATTTTCCATCGCTTTGCACATATTGGTTTTGCTAGATAAAGCAAAAGGCGATTTGTTGTCTTCAGAATATTTGGCCGGAAGCATCAATATTAATCCAGCAATGGTGCGTAAAGAATTAGTCAACCTACGTAACCATGGTTTTGTGCAAAGTAAAGAGGGTAAAAATGGAGGTTCCACTTTAGCGCGTTCTGCAAAAGATATTACTTTAGGCCTTGTTTATGAAAGTGTAAAACAAACTTCGTTTTTAGGGCATCAGAAAAATGTACCAAATCCATTATGTCCTGTTGGAAGAGAAATCAATACACATTTGGATAATTTATATAACGATACCGAAAAAGTTTTGATTGAGCAACTGAGCAAACAAACATTGGCAGATTTCAGTCAGCAATTCGAATAGGTTTTTTTTCATTAAAACTGTAACAAATTTAATTACAATTAAAATAGAATAATATGAAAGTAGCATTGATCGGCGCCACAGGATTTGTGGGTACGGCCATTTTAAAAGAATTGTTAGAAAGGAAAATTGAAGTTATTGCGATTGCACGTAATACCGATAAAATTGAAGCAACAGCACCCGAATTGACTAAAGTGGCTGTTGATGTATTGGATGAGGAAGCTTTAGCTGCGGCTTTGACAGGCGCAGATGCAGTTGTTAGTGCTTTTAATGCAGGGTGGACCAATCCAAACCTTTATGATGATACTTTAACTGGCGTGAAAGCAATCCAGGCAGCCGTTAAAAAATCTGGTGTAGAGCGTTATATCTTTATTGGTGGAGCTGGTACGCTACAGATTGATGGAAATCAGTTGGTTGATGGTCCTGACTTCCCTGCGGAAATTAAACCAGGAGCAACAGCGGTAAGAGATTATTTCAATATCCTTAAACAAGAAACAACTTTCGACTGGCTTTTCTTTAGTCCGGCTATAGAAATGCATCCAGGAATTACCATTGGCCGCACTGGGAAATATCGTTTAGGGAAAACAAGTCCAGTATTCAATGAAGAAGGACGTTCGGTATTATCAGTTGAAGATTTGGCTATTGTAATTGCCGATGAACTTGAGCAAAAAGCCCACCACCAAGAGCAATTTACTGCAGCATACTAAGTTGTGAAGCATAGGGGAGATGGATTTTAGATACATTTTCCATCTTCCCTTTACCATCTTATATTAAGTTGTTATCTTCGCATCATGTATCGTCTCATCAAGCCAATTTTTTTTAAGTTCGATCCAGAACAGGTTCATTACTTTGTAGTAAAACGCTTGAAATGGTTTCATGATTATTTTCCGCTAGGTAAAACCATCCTACGCAGCAGTTTTGATATCCATTTAAAAGGATTAGAAAGAGAAGTTTTTGGCATTAAGTTCAAAAATCCAGTTGGCTTAGCTGCAGGTTTCGATAAAAATGGTGAATATGTAGAAGCATTGAGCAATTTGGGCTTTGGCTTTATTGAAGTAGGTACCGTAACCCCATTGCCACAACCTGGTAATGACAAGCCTAGGATGTTCAGGTTGGAAGATGATCAAGCCCTGATCAATAGAATGGGGTTTAATAATAAAGGGGTTGATGTAATGGCCGAACGCCTGCGATTGATCAAAGAAAAAGAACCTCAGATTGTAATTGGTGGTAATATTGGCAAAAATAAAAACACACCAAACGAAGATGCAGTTAGCGATTATATCAAATGTTTTGACCGTCTATTTGATGTGGTAGATTATTTTGTAGTGAACGTAAGTTCTCCAAATACGCCAGGCCTTAGAGCTTTGCAAGAGAAAGAACCTTTGAAAGCATTGCTCAATACCCTGCAGCAACGCAACCGTAAAAATGAAATTTCCCGCCCGATTTTACTCAAGATCGCTCCTGATTTAACCAATGAGCAATTGGATGATATTGTGGACATCGTAAAAGAAACAGGCATTGCAGGTGTAATCGCCACCAATACTACCATTGATCGTGACGGATTATATACAGAAGAGAAAATAAAAAGCGAAACAGGCGGTTTAAGCGGAAAACCTTTGACCCAAAGATCAACAGCTGTAATTCGCTATCTAGCAGAAAAATCTGGGAAGTCTTTTCCTATAATTGGAGTAGGGGGAATTCATTCTCCACAAGATGCCAAAGATAAAATTGAAGCAGGAGCCTCACTGGTACAGCTGTATACAGGCTTTATTTATGAAGGTCCAGGATTGATCAGAAGAATTTGTAGAGCATTGCTATAACATTCACCACATGGTATCATGCTGTGGAGATCTTGATTTGCTAGTATTGGATTTTTTGTTATTTTAACTTTGTCAAACTTTAAAGATTGTCAAAGCTGATTCGCCTTCCTTGCAAACGCATCCTTAATCGATAACCTAAGAATCCAGATATTTGATTCGTTTGGATTAGTTTCTATTTTTTCAACGATTCCTCCACAACGAACCATTGATCCCCCAAAATTACTAACATCAACCTTGTTATTGAAATTGAACTTTTCGAAGCAAAAAATATGTGTGCCTTCTGCATTTGTGGAAGTTGTAAAAGCGGTATTTTTACCATCTTCTGTAGAAAAAATAGTTTGATTTAGGGTGTTGTTTTCATTCTTACCTATTGGGTGTGCAGACATTATGATCTTTTGCCCTTTAAATTGACCAATATGAAGTTTTAATTCTTTATAGGTCATCTGATTTTGTGAAACCATTCCTGCAGCCGAATAAATATTTACGTATAAGACTATAGCTTTAAAGTCTGATGTGTCTTTTTCTGCACCAGTTAATAGCTTTTTCGACATTTCGAATGCCGATTTCCATTTTTCTGATTGAAGAGATGGAATTAAGCTTTTAAAATCGTCATAAGTTATGTTCTGCCCATGAACAGTTGTCAGTCCAATAAGTAGTGTAAGCGTTAATAAGATTTTCTTCATCAGTTATTTCTTCTTTAAAGGTTTTTCCAAGTTTTTTTGAATTCTGTATTTGGTAATCTTCTCAATGAGAGCTAAGGGCATTGGTTTATCTAACGGGAATTGAACCGCACCTTTAGCGCCTTTGTAACAAGAAAGTTCTTCCTTAAATTCTTCAATTGCCTGTGGCGCTGGGTAAAGCCCGATGTGGTTTTTATAGGCCGCAAAGTGGATCAGATTTCCGTTAAGCGTAAAAGTAGGCATGCCATAACCAATCTTTTCTTCTGCTTGTGGAGCCGTCTTTTTTATAACTTCCCTAATCTGATTTAGCTGTTGCTGTACCTCTTCAGGAAAAGTGGCAATATATTCATCTATCGTTTTTGGAATCTGGTTCATGTAATTACATTTCGATATGAAATTAATACAAATTATCTATTCTTCAACCATCGGCCATTCTTTATACCAACTTATACTAATTTAGCGAATATTTGCTTTATTACATTTGTAATATTTCTTTATCATCTCAAAACGTCCATTCTAATGTTTGCTGAAATAATACTTTATTAGATTTACAGTATTATTTGGATTTATTCTAAATAAGAAGATATTTGTATCTTATTTAAAATTCACCACTATGTGTCAGAAAACAATTATCGCCCAAAGATCGGAGATCGTAATTACGCAATGCGCTAACTGTAAAGTTGTTAATATTTGGAAAACTGGATTGTTGATGAGATTTACATTTGAACAGTTTGACGAATTTGCCAACATTGCCAAGCAGATAGAATTTGATGATTACCTGGAACATGCGCCAAACGGAGATGAAGTGGTTATTCTTTCCACGCCATGTAAAGACATGTGTCTGATGTTTACTAGGCAAGAACTCGATAATTTTTCTATAGCGCTTGATGAAGCTATTTACATGAAGAACATATATCGGCTAGTTCATTACTAGTATATAAGTTGATCCTGAATTAGTTCATTAGCTCATTTGTTCATTGGTCAATAGTCCAACCCATTAGAATTTTGTATATTTCTGCTAATTACTTGGGAAAGTATAAAGCACAAAAAAGCATCCCAAATATAAATCTGAGATGCTTTTAATTTTTTCAAGGAAAAGAAGACTAAGCTTTAGCTTCTAATGCAGCTAAAACAGCATTGTTTTTAGCCAATTGATCTGTTTTAGATTGTCTAGAGCGACTTCCCAATTCAAGATTAGTTGCTAATTTTAAAGTTTTAACTTCTAAACGAGAAACAGTTTTGTTGTATCTATCTTTTCTTTTTAATCTTGTTACTGCCATGATAATGCGCTTTTATTTCTTTAATTAATATAAATAAATCTTGAGGTCGAGAGCGGATTCGAACCGCTGTAGCAGCTTTTGCAGAGCTGAGCCTAGCCACTCGGCCACTCGACCTTTTAAATTCAAGGTTGCAAAAGTAATAATTAAAAGTGAGTATGCAAAGATGAATGTTTAATATTTCAATTTATTTCACATTTCTGCTCAATTCACTGCAAAAGATGGCAGCAGATACCGCAACATTTAATGACTCTGCATGCCCAATTTGCGGAATAGTGACCGGAAAGGTGATTTTTTCAATTAAGTCCTTATTTATTCCATGGCCCTCATTGCCCAATAAAATTAATCCTTCAATGCCCCAATTTGTTTCATAAATATTGTTGCCATCAAGTAGGGCACCAAAAATAGGAAGATTTGCGGTTGCCAGAAAGTTGCTCAGATTGGTGTAAATCACATTAATCCTGCAAAGAGAACCCATTGTAGCCTGTACCGTTTTCGGATTATAGGCCTCAACTGTATTTTCAGAACAGATGATGTTCTTAATTCCAAACCAATCGGCCGTGCGGATAATCGTGCCAAAGTTTCCAGGATCCTGTACATCATCGAGTACAAGAGAAAAGGAATTTTTTAAACTTTCAAAGTCGGTTTTTTGTTCATGTGGTAGATGAACCAAGGCCAGAATACCCTGTGGAGTTTGCAAAGTACTTATCTTTGCCAATTCGGCACTTGTTACCTCAAATAACTTTATATTTGAGCTGATTTTAGGCAATAAGGAAAAGTATTGTGCCGTGTAGTAAATACTTTGGATCTGATAAGTTGAATTTATGAATTCTATGATAGATTTTATACCTTCAATCATGAAAAATCCACTTTCTTTGCGGTACTTCTTTTGATGTAGAGATTTTATAAAACTGATTTGAGATTTTGAAAGCATACAAGTATAACTATAAACAACAAGTACAAGCGCTTACAATATTACTATTTATTCTTGTTTTTATAGCAGGATGTTCTTCAACAAAATATATTCAAGACTATCAATCAATCGTTAAAAAGGTTAAAATTGATAGTATCGACAAACAATTTGAAGAACAGGCATACAATTACGTACAGAAAGATATTCGCCCATCAGGCATTGGTATTAACGTTGCCATCTATAATATATTCAACACAAAAAATGGAAGATATAAAACAAGCAATATCAAACCATTGGGCTCTCCCCCACCTATTTTAGACAGTGCCTTAGTTGAAATTTCACGTACACAGATTGAGAAATACCTAAAAAGTAAGGGTTTTTTTAATGCCAAAGTGAAGTCCGAAATCCAAGTGGCAGATAAAAAGGCGCAATTGAGATTTATTGCTAATCCTGGACCAGCATTTTTTGTAAATAAAATTACCTATCAAATCCCAGATGATACGATCAAATCGCTCTATCTTTCCAATAAGGTAAACTTTACCCATCTGCGTGAAGGAATGCAGTATGATGAAGATTCCCTAAGTTATGAGCGAGAACAGATCTATCAGCTATTGCGACAAAATGGATATCGTGATTTTGAACGGCCATACGTTCGTTATATGCCTGACTCTAACCAAAATAATAGCAGGGTAATCGTAAACTTAATTGTTGATAATCCTATAGAAAATGGAAAGAAACACCGTGTTTATACGATAGATTCGACCAATATCATCATTGCGCCAAGTGCCGAAGGTTTTACTGATCTTAAGTTAGTAGAAGATTCATTGCTTAAAAAGAGATATTTTAGAGGTATTCGTTTCGTTGATCTATCCAATAGATTTAGAAGGAACCCAATTGTACGTTATGATTTCATCAGACAGGGTGAAACCTATGATATTAGAAAGGAAACCTTAACCTATGATCGATTATATGAGCTTAATGTTTTCAAGAACGTTAAGATAGACTATACCAAAGCCAAAGATAGCAGCGCTAAAATAAATCCAGTTATTTTGCTTATTCCGCAACCAAGAAGAAGTAATAGGATAGAGGGTGAAGTCCCCTTTAACGCAGGTACCGTAGGCTTCACGCTGAGCAATACCTATACTGATAATAATTTCTTAAAAGGTGCAGAAAAATTTCAGTTTCAGGTTAAGGGAGGATTGCAATCTAGGGTAGGAAATAACCAATCTATATTTCGTGATATTTATCAACGGGACTTTTCTGTAAGTGCCAGCCTGACCGTTCCAAGATTAATGGTCCCATTTGGCATCCCGATGATGGGCAAAAATGGAATGCCCTACACCACATTTGCTTCTAGTTACCTATATGCATTACAGAAAGGCATTATTGTCCGTAGAATTTTCATCAACTCAGTCTCTTATGATTGGGTAGAAACAAAATCAAAGCTTCATTCATTTACCCCACTTAATTTTGAATATCGTTTCGGAAGTATTTTGATAGATAGTATGGATACCTCAGCGCCAGATTACGAAACCAATAAACTCATCTTAAAGAATAATTCTTATAACATTAAACTTTTAGGCCGTAAAGATTTTACCTTAGGTATGAAATATGCTTACTCTTTAAATGCAGATAAGCTATTGCAAAACAGATCATTTGTTTATTTCCGTGGAAACATTGATATCGCAGGTAATTTACTTCAGTTGGCTACCAGCGTTGTTGGCGATAAACATGATCCTGCCAATGGCGATTATGGTACCATATTCGGACTGCCATTTAACCAGTATATCAGACCTGAGGTAGATATCAGATGGTATAAAAGCTTAGGAACGGAGAAAATGTTTATAGCCAGGATCAATGGTGGCGTAGGTTATGCCTATGGAAATTCAATTGCCATTCCTTTTGAGAAATTATTCTATGCAGGAGGTTCAAGTGGCATCCGCGCTTGGCAAGCGAGAACTCTGGGTCCAGGTAATTACAATCGTGAAGTTATTACAAGTCAGGATGCACGAAAATCTTCTTATGGTATTGATCAGCTTGGTCAAATGCGGATAGAAACCAACCTTGAATATCGTTTCATGCTTGTTCAAAAATTATTTGGAGGTAAATTAAGAGGTGCAACATTTGTTGATATGGGGAACGTTTGGAATATTTCGCCCAATAACCCACAGCCAGAAACTTATTTTGATTTCAAGAATTTAGGCAAGCAAATCGCAATAGGTACCGGTTTTGGTTTCAGGTATGATGTTCAGTTTTTTGTCTTCAGGTTTGACCTAGGTTTGAAAATCAAAGACCCTCAGTTTGTAGGCTCAGATCAATGGGTAATCAGCAAATACCTAAAAGGAGCAAAAGACTTCAAAGCAAGTTATGCCTCAAGCCATAGTCCAGATACTTATCGTTTTATGCAATATAACTTCGGTATAGGAATGCCTTTTTAGTCAGGATTCGGAAAGTCCGTTCTCCGCATATTTGTATAAACAGCCTAAAAGAGCTTTTGCATTCAAAATCTTTGCATCTATGGCATAATAACCTTTAACCCCAAGCTTTGTGTTCTTTATGGTAAAACATATCTCACCTGCAGGCAATAACCCTATGTTTTCTATGTTGCAATGTGGTAAAAACCTACCCCCAAAATCCCTTAATCTTTGGCTGATCTAATTTGTGCATCTGTAGCCAAATAGCCTTTAAGCCCAGGTTATGTGTCCTTGGTGTTCTTTGTGGTAAAACCTAAACAACCCGCAAACAAGAATAAAACTTAATTGTTATACATAAAATTCAAGCCAATTCATGCCCAGTCGACAAAAGAAATTTCAATTTTTCCCTTTCTTAATTTGCTTACTTATCGCACTTTCAGCGGGTGCAATTGGTGGATTATTTACCAGCCAATCTGTTGATACATGGTACAAAACAATTAACAAACCATCGTTTACACCCCCAGATGCCGTTTTTGGCCCAGTTTGGAGCACCCTATTTATCATGATGGGAATCGCTTCTTATCTGGTATGGAGACGAAGGAAAAAAGTCTTTGGTTATTCGTGGGCAGTGGTTGTTTATGTGTTGCAACTGATCTTGAATGTCATGTGGTCTTTTTTGTTCTTTTACCAACAACAACTCGGATTGGCAGTGGTAGAAGTAGGGGTGTTTTTATTGACCATCATTATCAATGCATTCATTTTTTACAGGATCAGCAAAGTTGCCGGATTGTTATTTATACCTTATATTCTCTGGGTTGGTTTTGCGTCTTATTTAACCTATTCTATTTTTATTTTAAACTAATTTCAAAAGAAAACAATATTTTTATAGGGTGAGGTATCCTAAAAAGCTATTGGTTCTAATTTTAATGCTTTTTGTGCTACAAGTTAATGCGCAAAAGGTTGGCTTGGTATTAAGCGGTGGTGGTGCAAAAGGCTTAGCTCACATCGGGACGCTGAAGGCCCTCGAAGAAAATAATATTCCAATAGATTACATTACCGGAACATCCATGGGCGGTATTGTTGGCGCCATGTATGCCGCAGGATACTCTCCAGCACAAATGGAAAAAATTGCATTGAGCACCGATTTCCAAGATTGGGTAAGTGGAAAATATAAGAGCGATTACAGCTATTACTTTCAAAAGAACAGTGCAAATTCATCAGTCTTAACAGCAAAGTTGTCTATCGATACCAGTTTAAGGCTTAATTTCAGGTCTAATTTAGTGAACGACATTCCCCTAAATTTCGCCCTGTTAGAGCTGTTTTCACAAGCTTCTGCTATTTCAAAGGATAATTTCGATCAGTTATTTGTGCCTTTCCGTTGCATGGCGTCTGATGTGCTATCCCAGAAAAGTATCACCGTAAGCAAGGGAAGTTTGGCCGAAGCCGTAAGGGCAACCATGACAGTGCCATTGGTATACAGGCCAATTAAGCTCGACAATAAATACGTGTTTGATGGTGGTTTATATAATAACTTCCCCGCTGATATTATGAAGAATGAATTTAAGCCCGATTTTATCATTGGTGCTAACGTTTCTTCAAAAACTTTCAATGAATACCCCAAAAATGACGATCGCTTAATGAACCGCCTTTTGGTATATATGTTTTTATCAAAATCAGATTCAACTCTGGTTGGAGAGAATGGCGTTTATATCCAGCCCGATCTGGTTAATTACAACGCAACCAATTTTGCCCCTGTGGAAGAGTTAATCAAGCGTGGTTATGATGCTACCATGGCTGATATGGAAAATATCAAACATGCGGTAAAGAGAAGGGTCAATCCCGAAGAACTCTTAAAAAGAAGAGCCGCATTTAATGACCGCAAACCTGATCTTGTTTTTAGTAATGTAACCGTTTCAGGAGTTAATTCCCAGCAGAAAAAATATATAGAACGGCTATTCAAAAGTGACCAGGCAACATTTAATCTTGCAGATATCAAAAGAGGCTATTATAAATTAGTGGCCGATGAAACATTTGAAACGATCTATCCCAAGATTTCTTACCGACCGGAAACTGATAGCTATAATTTTGAAATTATGGCCCAGCCTAAGAAAAGCTTCAAAATTGATTTCGGAGGTAACATTTCTTCTAGGCCAATCAGTAACGTTTATTTAGGATTGCAATACAATTACTTAAATAGAAAGTCCTATACTTTTGGAGCAAATTTCTATTCTGGAAGGTTTTATGAATCCGTACAGATGAGTGGAAGAATAGATTACCCATCAGGATTACCACTATTCCTAGCTGCCGAACTAACTTATAACCACTGGAATTATTATAACACCAGCCAGATTTTTATTGAAAACCCACATCCAACCTACATAGAGCAAGCAGATCGGAAAATTGAGGTTAAATTTGGAATGCCATTGAACCGAAATGCAAGAATAACCTTGAGCACCGCTTTTATCAATAACAATGACAGTTATAGTCCTACAAATTCATTTGCAGTTGGGGACGTTTTGGATAGAACTGTTTTCAATGGATTTAGAACAAACTTATTGTTTGAAAAAAACTCCTTAAATAGAAAGCAATATGCAGATAGGGGACATAGCTTTCTGCTAAGCGTAAACTTTTTTACTGGTAAGGAGAATTATACGCCAGGAAATATTTACCGCAACCTAACTTCTTTTACAAATGAATTGGATGTTCAACGTAAGTTTAGGCAATGGGGCCAAATCAAGTTAAGCGATGAGCATTATTTTTTCCATACCAGAAAATATAGTGTAGGTTATTTAGCAGAAGGCGTGATCTCTAATCAGCCGCGGTTTTTTAATTATTACGCTACTTTACTGGCCGCTTCTGCTTTTTATCCCTTGCAAGACAGCAAATCGCTATTCTTAGAGAACTTTAGGGCAACTAGTTATGCGGCTGGCGGACTAAAAAATGTTTTCCGTATTAAAAAGAGTCTTGATTTCCGTTTGGAAGGTTATTTGTTTTTGCCTTTTCAAGAATTTAAGAAGGCTGGTCCACAAGATGTTCAATATGGAAAATCACTTGGCAAATGGCGCTATGCAGGTACTGCAGGCTTAGTTTACCATACACCAGTGGGACCAATTAGCTTTAGTTACAATTTATATGATGATCCTGTAAAAAGGAACGGAGTATTGTTACATTTGGGATATCTTATTTATAATAAAAGATCAATAGAATGAGACCATTAGGAGTAGAATTATACACACTGCCCCTAAACGCTTTTGCCATTATGAAAAACATACCTATGAAAATTACATTTTTACTTTTTGCCTTACTTTTAACGGGTAATTGTTTCGCACAGAATGCTGATATCAACAATTTCTTGGTAAAAGAAAGCTTATTAAAGAATAGTAAATTGGCAATTATAGCCGCTGACTCCCTTGAAGTTCCACAAGAAAAAATAAATGGAACATATACCTTTAGCGTAAGTGGTTTTACCCAAGCTTTGACCTTTAATGAGGGAGTTGCTATTCTCCCATTAGCCATAGACAAATCTACATTTGTATATATTAAACACCAAAATGACAATGGCACACACAGCAAATTATTATATGTTTATAAAAAGGACGGTAATTTAAACCCATTCACCATTAGTAGAATGTTTCTGATCATCATCCCCTTGATCATCCTGGTTTTAACCTTCGCCTTTAAACGCTTCATTTACATAGCAGTCATTCTATTGGTTATTTTCTTGATCTTTAGTTATAGTAACGGATTAAATATTTCTACGTTTTTCGAAACTACTTTTGATTATTTGAAGAATTTGGTTTAGATGAAGAGTCCGGGAGTCCGTTCCCCTCATATTTCTATAAACAGTCTAGAAGGGCCTTTTTGTTCAGTAGTTCATTTGTTCATCGATTGGTTCATTTGTTCAATTGTTCATTGGGCATGATGCTTAGCGACAAGCAAACAAATGAACCATTGAGCTAATGAACAAATTAACGATTTGTTATGCTTGTTTGGAGCTAGATAGTTATCGGGGGCTCTTCCCGTTTGGCGGTTTCATAGTTCAAGTTCCTGGGTTTATTGGATGGTTTGCTTCGGTAATTCTGGCTAGTGGCATTTGGAACTGCTATTCGTGGGTGCAACTTGTCCTTTATGGGTTTTATTTTGTGTTTTAAAGGGGATGTTTGATTTCTGTTTTTAATGGCATTTTTGGATATGGTTATATTGAGTTTATTTGGGATGTTTACGGTCTTTTTAGCGTCAATATTAGGGTTTTCGAGGGTTTCCTGTTTTATTTTTGGTGCATTGAGGTATTCTGTGAGGGCTACAAGATAGGCGCTTTGTCCGGGTTTGGCCTTGGCGAGGTATTGAGCTTTTAATATTGGGTCTTGCAAGCATTTTTTTGCTATATGGGCGGCTTCTTTGAACCTTTGTTGGGTTGCGGCTTCTGCTGGTGTGATGGGTTTTGTGCGTGGTTTAGGTCGCATGGCAATTACGGTGGTCCCGTTTTTCATTTGTCGGAAGATGAGTGTTTTTCCGATTATACCGCTGACGCCCTGCATGAAGGTATTGTTGATTAGCTTTGCCATTTTGATTAGTTTAAGAGGTTAATAAGTTAAAGGACTTAATCTTATTGTCCTGTGTTTCACTAAGTTTGGTATATTATTTTGCAAAAGCAAATTTTGGTTGGATTTGGAAGGAATTGGAAGGATTTGAATGATTTTGGAAGGTGTTTAATGGGGTGTTTGTCCATTAGAGCTGGCTTTAAGCTGTAGTGTAGGTCCAGTATAGACCCAGTGTAGACCCAGTCTTTACTGGTTTGTTCAGTGGTTTATTGGTCAATAGCTGATGGTCAATGGTCAATGGGTTGGATGCATAGGCAAGATGCTAAATATCTCTCAAAGGGCATATTATTATTTAAGGGAAGTTACGTTTTTGCGAGCTTTTCGCGAAGCAATCTTCTTGCTGCTATAAGCGTCAAAACCGGCAAGGAGACTGCTTCGTGCCTCGCAGAAACGAGGAAGTTGTGGACAGAAAAGCTTAATAATGACATTGCCCTTTGGGAGAAGGTCGAAAAGTTTGTGGCTTATATAACCTTTAACTTGTAACTCATTATTAATCTATCCAAATCAACGGGTGTCTCACTGGTAAATTTCTAATAACTTCTTCATTTGTTGGTGCATGCTCTGCTTGTTTCCAGGTGCCAAACCAATCTTGTTTATGGAAAGCCTGCGCACCAAATAGCAGTGATGGCTGTGCAACCGGCCAGCTTTCCCAGTGCATTACATCTTTTTGATATGGCCATTTGCTTTTATCGGCTAAATAAGGGTATAGAAACTCAATCCCTTTTTTAATTCCTGTACCCTCGGCAGTTTGGTAAGTCCAGAGGTTGTTGTCTTTTGTGCTCAATAACTGACAAATAGTGCTCAACGCATCAAGGTTAAAGATGGCATAACCAAATGGTTTAGTTCTTTTAAGCTCTAATGGCAGACTGCCATCAATGGCCATTTGTTGTGGTAAGAGCACATTTTTATACCTGTCACTGCAAAATAACATCAGCTCCTTATTGCCGGTAAATTTTGCAAAACAGGCTACCTGCATCACCCAGCAAGTGCCATGGTTGTTTTTGGCATTCATTTCATCTTTCCCATATTGATGAGTAGTTAACCAGGTCAAATATTCCGAAAACCAGGTTTTAGCACCTTCAACTGTTAGTTTAGACATTGATTTAGCGTTTTGCATTGCCATTATTCCCTGCACCACTTCCATCAACTGTATGGTATCAATAATTCCAATTCCCCTGCCAGTGGCTACACCTTTAATTGCTTGGGCATACAAGAGGTTCGGGTTCATTTTCGTTTTGGGATCATTAAACCAGGCATTGATGTGGACCATCGCTTGTTTTACATATTTTTCATCACCCGTAATTTTGTAGGCAGAGGCCAATGCCCCAATAATTTGACTGAAACGGATCATAGCCAATCGATGTGCTACAAAGTTTTGAGGATTTGTTAATCCGTCCTTTTGAATATAAGGCCCATCAGGATTTGCTGGATTTGGCCACCAATAATCCCCCTCCGAATAGAAATCATGAATTCCTCCAGTACTTCTCGATGCAGCGCTGGCAGTAACAGTGATCGGTTCTTGCTTCAAAGCCAAATCGGCCTCTGCCAAAATCTGTTTCTTCAAAACTGCAATTATTTCTTTTTTATAGGAGACATCGGCTTTCCAGGAAGTTATGGTTAGCACAAATGCCGTAATAAGAATGGTCTTAACAAGTTTCATCAAAGTAATTATATATGGTAAGTCTAAGGTAAGGATTTCATGCGAGAAAAGGTTGATGGTCGATGGTCGATGGTCAATAGTCAATGGTCTGGATGGTCAACTACGTTCATATTCATATTTTGCTTATGCATCCAGACCATGAACCATGAACTATGATCTATGAACCATCAGCCATTGACCACTTCCAAATGAGTACCTTTGGCACAGCAATTGATAAAACTAAATTCCATTGGGATATCACTTCAAATTGCTACATTGGTAGTCACAAAACAGGCAATAAAATAGCGGTTTCTTCCTTGCTGATAAAATGGTGGAAAATGCACTTTTAAATGTATGCATGTTGATAAATGATAGTCGATAATTAGTCCAAAGGAGCTTCAAGTTTAAAACTCATATGAATTACAAAGAACTTCAAGAAGAAGTGAAACAACATGTGTTGGATTATTTCCATGCACACGATGATCCGAAATTGGTTTACCATAATTTGGGTCATACAGAGGAGGTGGTAAAAGCAACCATTCAAATTGCAAACCACTATCAATTAAATGATAAAGATTTTTTTATTGTAACAACAGGAGCTTGGTTTCATGATACGGGCTATTTTGAAGATATCTACAACCATGAACAAAAGAGCGCAGATTTAGCAGTAGCGTTTTTAAAACAAAAAGACGTTCCCGCTGCCATAAGAGACTCGGTAATGCAGGTCATATTAGCTACTAAAATGCCGCAAAAACCTACGAACCTGTTGGAAGATATTTTATGTGATGGCGATTTATTTCATCTAGGAACTGCAGAGTTTCGCGATAAGAGAAAACTGATGCACAAAGAGGTAGAATTACTCTATCAGAAAGATTTGGGCAAGAATGAATGGCGAAAAAAAGACATCGAATTTTTAGAAAGCCAGCAATACCATACCGATTACTGTGCACTCTTGCTAAATGATCAAAAACTGAAGAACATCGAAAAGCTGAAAGCAAAACTAAAAGAACCAGCTGAAAGCACACCAGAGGTAGTTATTGTTGATCAAAAAGAAGAAATCTCTGAAAAACAAGAAAAACTTCTGAAGAAAAAAGATAAAGAACGACCTGATAAGGGGATTGAAACCATGTTCAGGATTACCTCGTCAAATAACCAACGTTTAAGTGATATGGCCGATAATAAGGCCCAATTACTGATTACCGTTAATTCTATTATCCTCTCCCTTATTGTGAGTTTGGTATTAAGGAGACTGGAAGACAATGCCTTTTTAATTGTTCCAACATTTATTTTGTTGATGGTTGCTTTGTCATGTATCATTTTTTCTATTCTGGCAACAAGACCCTCCATTCCCGATGGTGTATTTACAGATAATGATTTAGAACGTAAAAAAGTAAACCTTTTGTTTTTTGGCAACTTTTATAAAATGGCCTTAAATGATTACTCTAAGGGAATGGTGAAGGTAATGAATGATAAAGAGTTCCTTTACGGTACGCTAATTACCGATGTATACTCACAGGGAGTAGTATTGGGGCGTAAATATAAACTGATCAGGATTGCTTATAATATTTTCATGTTCGGGTTAATCGCCGCTGTTTTAGCTTATGTTGTATCTTATATTGCCTACGGTAAATTAGATTAAAATGCCCAATACTGAAATCGAAAAAGTGTTTTATGATAGAGATTTAAGTTGGCTATCTTTTAACGAACGTGTTTTGCAGGAAGCCGGTAAAAGCGATGTTCCCCTACTTGAGCGGATTAAGTTTTTATCTATTTACTCTTCAAATCTTGATGAATTTTACCGTGTTCGGATGCCAGTATTATTGGCCCTTAAAAAACTGAGCAAGAAGGAAAAAAACAATATATCTCAGCCTGAAGATCTATTGGAGATGGCAAACCAAATGATCCATGATCAACAGCAATTATATGGACATACCCTAAGGGAAGAGATCATCCCAGCATTAAATGAGCATAAGATCAACTTTGTCTACGGTAAGGACATTCCTAAAGCGTTACATGATGAGGTGAGCAATTACTTTTTAAGTCAGGTCTTGGCTTTTCTGCAACCGGTATACCTGGATGAACCTGTCCTGTCTTTTTTTCCAAATAATAATGAGCTCTACTTTCTGGTAGACCTTGTTCATGAAGGAAAGGAACAAGCGATTATCCTAAATATCCCCTCTAATAATTTACCCCGATTTTATAAAATCAGTACAGCAAAGGAAACTTTCATCCTCTTCTTGGATGATATCATCAAAAGCAATTTAAAGCTGTTATTTAAGAATGCTGAGATTAAAGGTTGTTTCAGCTTTAAAATTACCAGGACTGCAGAAATTGATCTAAAAGATGAGTATGCGGGTAATTTGGCAGAGCAGATAGAGAAACAGCTACAGAAACGAGATTTTGGATTGGCTACACGTTTTTTATACCAACCAGGCATACCTCCGCATATGATGGATGTACTGGTTGATCGCTTAAATCTGCAAAATGCGAACCTGGTAGAAGGTGGGAGCTATCATAACCTGAAAGACCTATTTGCCTTTCCTGTAAATATCCCGTCACTTTCCAATGAGCCATGGCCTAAAATTACCTACCCTAAATTTATTGATGGCAAATCATTACATGATCAGATTTTAGAAAAGGATCTCTTAATCAATACGCCATATGAATCTTATGATAGTGTACTGCGTTTCTTTAATGAAGCAGCCACAGATTCAACGGTAGAAGAGATCTATATTACGATATATCGTGTAGCAAGTGATTCAAAAATTGTTAATGCGTTAATCAGCGCCGCTAAAAACGGAAAGAAGGTTTTTGTTTTGGTAGAGCTCAAGGCACGTTTTGATGAAGCCAATAACATCAAATGGGCAAAAAAGATGAAAGCAGTGGGTGTTACCATCATGTATAGTGTAACAGCCCTGAAAGTACATGCGAAAATTGCCTTGGTAAAACGAAAAGTAGGATTGAGAAGCATTTATACCGGTTTATTTGCTACAGGCAATTTCAATGAAACAACTGCCGGTTTCTATACAGATCATATCTTAATGACCGCCCATAAGGGGATGTTGAGAGAAATGGAACTGCTTTTCCTGTTTTTGGCAAAGCGTGTCAAACCCACAAGTCCAGATTTGATAAAATTCAAATATTTATTGGTTGCCCAGTTCAATTTACAACAAAGTTTTGTCGATTTAATTCAGCGTGAAATCTTAGCGGCTAAAGAGGGTAAACCTTCGTCTATTGTTATTAAGCTGAATAATCTGGAAGAAAAGGTATTAATTGCACAACTTTATGAAGCTTCGCAGGCAGGGGTTAAGATAGAACTCGTTGTAAGAGGAATTTGTCGCCTTATTCCTGGAGTAAAAGGAATGAGCGAAAATATTAAGATTACAAGAATTGTAGATCGCTATTTGGAACATGGCAGGATATTTGTTTTTCACAATCAGGGAAATGAAGAAATGTACTTAGGCTCAGCAGATTGGATGAATAGAAACATCTATCGCAGGATCGAAGTTTGTTTTCCAATATTTGACGAAGACATCAAAGAAGAAATAAAATCTATTTTAAAACTTCAGCTTCAAGATAATGTTAAATCTGTAATGATAAACGACAAAATGATGAATGTTCCAGTTGTAACAAAAAAGGAAGCCGTACAATCTCAGAGTCGTATTTATGAAATGCTAAAAAGTAAATCGGATGTTAAATAGTTCAAACCATCAAACTAAACAGAAATATACGGCAGTTATAGCCATCTTAACACTTATCGTTACCTTTTTAGGTTTGTCTTGTGTAGAGAAAGATCCCAAAGTGGTAGCTAGCCCTCCTGGATACGATATTAATAATCCGAAAAAATATAGCATGCCAGATATTTTACAAGAAATTTCTGGAATTGCCTTTAACAATGGCGATAATAGCATAGTTTATGCAGAGCAGGATGAGGATGGCATATTATTTAGTTTGCCGCTCGGTACTAAAGACGAAACCAAGACAAAGTTTGCTGGAAAAGGTGATTATGAAGATATCTCAGTAGCAAAAGGCTGGGCTATTCTATTGAAAAGTAATGGTACGCTTTATTCAATCCCATTAAGTGAAGTAAAAAATGAAGAAGCAAAAGGAGTAATTGAAACGAAAGATCTTGTACCCAAAGGTGAATATGAAGGTATGTTTGCAGAGGAGGCTACAGGGAAGATATATGTACTTTGCAAAACCTGTAAACAAGATAAAGGAACAAAAAATGCTAGCGGTTATATCTTGGCGCTTCAGGCAGATGGATCCATCAAATCGGCTGGAACCTTCAGCGTAGATGCTAGTGCAATAGATAAGGTCACGGGCAAAAAGAAAGGTGCATTCCATCCTTCGGCACTTGCCATAAACCCAATTACTAAAGAATGGTATATTGTTTCATCAGTTAATAAAACATTGCTCGTAACAGATGCCAACTGGAAAATGAAAGGGGCATATCACCTCAGTGCCAACATATACAATCAACCTGAAGGCATTGCTTTTGATAAACAGGGAAACCTTTACATCTCTAATGAAGGCAGTGAAACACAGGTAGGAAATATTTTAAGGTTCGATTATAAAAAGCCTTAGCTTTGTAATTAAGTAATCATGCTCAAATCATCCATATGTTAAAAAAACTACTCTTAATTATTTGTTTATTTTTTGCACTAACTGGGTATGGCCAGGATTCGGTAAGGTACCGAGTAATTTTAATTGGCGATGCAGGGGAGATGAATGATGGTCAGAAAGAATCATTAAAAAATGCGGCCAAACATGTAATTAAGGGTAAAACTACAACTTTATATCTTGGTGATAACATTTATCCAGTAGGCATGGCAATTCCGGGATATGGAGATTTTACAGAAACGAGCAAAATTCTACAATCTCAGTTGAAGCCCATGCGAGATGCAGGTGGTGCTGTTTATTTTATCCCAGGAAACCATGATTGGGATAAATCGGGACCAAATGGCTTGGCAAAAATCAAGGCACAAAGCGAATACATTGAATCTTTTAATGATCCACTTTTAAGGATGTTGCCCGCAAACGGTTGCCCAGATCCTATAGCGATCCAATTAACCGATAAATTAACCGTCATTGCCTACGATAGCGAATGGTGGCTTTTTCCCTATAATAAAGCAAACCCTGCAGCAGATTGTGATTGCAACACAAAAGATGAGGTCATTTCCAGAATGGAAGATTTAATGGAGCAGAATAAAAATAAGATCATCTTATTGGCATCTCATCACCCTTTTCAAAGTTATGGCTCACATGGTGGATATTTTACCTGGAGAAATCACTTGTTGCCACTTACATTATTGAACAAGAACCTGGTTATTCCATTGCCCATAATTGGTTCTGTTTACCCCTTATTGCGCTCTACATTATTGAGTCCAGAAGATTTGAACCACCCGCTCTACAAGGACATGATGAAAAGGGTGAATGAAGTGTTCGGTAAAAAATCTAATGTGGTTTATGTAGCTGGGCACGAACATGGGCTACAGCTCATTAAAAGTGATGTGAGCACACAGATTGTAAGTGGTGCAGGTTCGAAGATGAACCCCAATAAGTTGGGAAAAAATTCCTTGTTCCATGAAATGCAGCAGGGTTACGTAATCGCCGATCAATTGCTCAATAATGATATGCGTTATGAATACTACATTTATACGGATACCGCTGTAAAAAAGGTATTTACCTATACACAACCTTATAAAGAGCTTGTTCAGAAGCAAAAGAACGAATTCAAGGTCATTAAAGCTGATAGCATCAGTGTCAAGATCCATCCAGCTTATGATAGTGTAGGGAAGGTTCATCGCTTTTTGTTTGGAGAAAACTATAGAAAGGATTACGCAATGGAAACCAAAGTTCCAGTATTGCGGATTTCTGAAATAAAAGGTGGCTTAACACCAACACAATTGGGTGGGGGAAATCAATCACGCTCATTACGCCTAAAAGACAAAAAAGGTAAAGAATGGGTGTTGAGAAGTGTGGAGAAGTTTCCAGAAGTATTATTGCCACAAGGTTTAAGAGAAACCTTTGCAAAAGATATCCTCAAAGATAACATGTCTGCACAGCATCCTTTTGGCGCATTGGTTGTACCTACATTGGCAGAAGCAGTTGATGTACCACATAGTACCCCAATTATTGGGTGGGTATCACCAGATTTAAATTTGGGAGATTATTCTAACCTGTTTGCAAATACACTTTGTTTATTGGAGGAAAGAGAACCAATTGGTGATTCGGACAATACGGCTAAGATGTTCAAAAAATTGGATGACGATAATGACAATACCTATGATGGTGCGTTGTTATTGCGTGCAAGAGCATTGGATGTGATGGTTGGAGATTGGGATAGACACGAAGACCAGTGGAGATGGAAACCTGAAAAGACAGAAAAGGGAAAGAAATACCTAGCCGTTCCAAGAGATAGAGATCAGGTTTTTTATAGTTCTGATGGATTTATTCAGCGATACGCACAATCTTCGTCACTATTACCAATGATGCAGGGATATGAAAGAAACGTAAAAGATATCAATTGGTTCCTATGGGAGGGAAGAGCAATGAACAGTCGCCTCATGTCTCAGTTTACCGAAGAAGAATGGGATAAAGTGATTACTGATTTCTGTGCTAAATTGACAGACGATGTGCTCGAAAAAGCGTTAAAACATTTACCAGAGCCGAATTACACTTTACGCCATGATCAGTTTTTAAAACAGATGAAAGAACGTAGAGCGGCAATGCCAAAGTTGATGAATGAATATTATCATTTCTTCAATCGGATTGTTGATATTCAAACCAGTGATAAGAATGAACGCGTTCTAATTACAGATTCTGCTGATCAATACCTTAAAGTTAAAATCAATAAAATCTCCAAAGAAGGAGAAATTAAAGAAGAGGTCTTTAGCCGAAGCTTCGACCCTAAAATTACCAAAGAAATCCGTTTATACGTAAAAGATGGGAATGACAGCTTATTGTTGAATAACAAAACTTCTCCAATTAAATTAAGGGTCATTGCCGGTGCAGGTAAAAAAGTTTACGATGTACCCAATTCTGTAAGAAATGTTCAGGTTTTCGGAAGACGAAATGGGAACTCAAAGTTTAGTGGTGAAGATGAAAACAGATTGCGTAAAAAGATGTCTGTTGATACTGCCAATGTTGGGTTTTTAAATAAGGACATGTACAGCCGTTCTTCGGTACTCCTAAATTTCGGATTTAACAACGATGATGGTTTGTTGCTTGGACTGGCGTATAAGATTACCAATCCGGGTTTCAGAAAACAACCTTATGGCAACTCTCAGCACATTTCATTTTTACATTCTTTTGCCACCACTGCATTTAGGTTTAACTACCGCGGAGATTGGTTAAAGCTATTTGGCAAGGCCGATCTTACCTTGAAGGCAGACGCTTATGCACCAGATAATACCCAAAACTTTTTTGGTGTAGGTAACGAAACAAAGTACGATGAACGAATAAAATATTTTAGATCGAGATTTAATATCTATCAAATTGAACCTGCATTGAGGTGGCGGAGACCGAAATCAACCTTTAGTATAGGTACTCATTTTCAGTTCTATAAGTTTGATAACGAAGACAATGTAGGGAGAATTACCACCAATGTGTCACAATTACACTCTTATGATAGTTTAACTATCACTAAAAATAAATTATTTGGCGGGGTTGTTGTTAACTTTGTAAATAATACACGAGACAATGAAATTTTGCCAACGTTGGGAAGTTATGTAGACTTCAAATGGTCGGCGTATAAAAGTTTAAGTAAATATGCCAGTTCATACGGACAGTTTACAGCAAGTATAGCAGTATATAAAAATTTGGACGGAAGGGCTAAATTTGTATTGGCAGATCGATTTGGTGGGGGTATAACAGTTGGAAAACCTGCTTTTTATCAGAATTTATTTCTAGGAGGTCAAGGTAACCTCTTGGGATTTAGACAATTTAGGTTTGCTGGACAACATAGTTTTTATAATAACTTAGAATTAAGGGCCAAGCTTGGCGATTTTGTAAGTTATGTATTACCTGGACAGGTTGGTTTGATAGGCTCTTATGACATTGGTCGTGTTTGGAAGAATGGTGAAAAGTCTGAAGTATGGCACCATGGTGTTGGAGCTGGTATGTATTTTGCTCCTGCATCACTAACTGTATTTCGTTTTGTGATGGGGCATTCGAACGAGGGATGGTATCCTTATGTATCGATGAGTTTTAGATATTAATAGAGAAAGAGATGAATACGAGTGTCATTCAGATAAATAAAAGCGAATGTATAAGCTGTCAGGTAGAGTCTACCTTATCGTTCAGGCCTTTAATTGCCTACTTAAAGGGCAGGCTTAAAACAGAACAAACCTTAAAGGCAGAGTTTTATCGTTTTTTATTGGAGAAGATCGAGCGTGAAGAAGCATTGAGGAATGATATTCAAGTTGAAGACTTAGTCAAATATAAAGATACCCTAGAGCTAATTTTTACCATTTTAACGCCGCTAATGGCCAATGAAAAAGATCTCTTATGGGCATTAAGTACCCCCGTTCCAGATAAGATTTTCTTTAGTACCGATGCATTTAGTGATATTATTTCCCTTCATGCGGAACAGAAGAAATTGAATAATACAGTAGACGCATCAAAAGAAAGACAACAATTGCAGTTTATTTATAGAATGATCTTAAACAGATTCTATAATTACACCACTCTTTTTAAAGATGAGATCCTGTATGCCTATACCAATCCTGATACCCATTTAACCCAATATTTTAATATTACTGCAGATACACAGTTTATCGATATTCAATATGATGGAGAGTTGCCAGAATTGAATTTCGAACTGGTGGCACTGCAAATTCAAGAAGGAACAGAAATAGAATTGTTGCAAGAGTTAATCCCATTGAGCAAATTTAAGTTTGATGGTTTTACCGTAATCACACTTGGCGATGTAACCCTACAACATGCCATTGAAGGCATTAGAAGCGCACTTGTTAACCATACCTATGAAAACGAAGCCTATCAACATGTAATCCAGGCCCTAAAAACACTAGTAGGTGATGGACACATCGAGTTTGGATTGTTGCCCTTTTTAATGGTCAATAATAAATTCGTGTTTGATAGTGAACAGAATTCTCAGAGTATTTTGCTCAACTCTGGTAAAAAATACGATCTGCAGGAAGAAACTTTCTATGCATTGGTAGACGAATATAAAAGCAATCCTCGTCCGGTTTTCTTCAACAATTTAACAGATGAGAAGATTGCCAATTTCCCATTCTTAGATGTACTTAGGAAAAATGGAATTCATTCTTATTCATTTTTGCCAATCTATTATAACAATCAACTGGCTGGAGTGATGGAAATCTATTCGAGACAAGAATTGGAAGTTGATGAAAAGATGATGTCTAGGTTGCACTCAGCCCTACCACTTTTAGGACAGTTGTTGCAATATAGAATTGAAGAGTTTAACCTTAAAATGGATGCTGTACTTAAAGATAAGTTTACTGCATTACAACCGTCGGTACAATGGAAGTTTAACCAGGTAGTTTGGGACTTTCTTAAAAAGAGCAAGGGCAGGAAAAAAACGATTGAAATAGAAACTGTTACCTTTAAAGGACTTTATCCCTTATTCGGAGCCATAGATATCCGTAACTCTACCATCGAAAGAAATTATGCCTTAAAGGAAGATCTTAAAATCCAATTGGAAAAATTAGGAGAGGCACTTGCCGAATTAAGAAAAATAATTCCGTTAGACCTGATTGATAAGATTTTGTTCAACTGTAAAGATTGGTTAAAGCGGATAGATAATTTTATCAGCTCTAGCGAAGAAGCATTGTTGAATGAGTTTCTAGAATTGGAAGTATATCCGATGTTGAAACACATAGAAAAGGGGCATCCGGAAGCTAATGTAATTATCCAAAAATATTTTAGCAGCATTAACCCTAATGATGGAATTGCTTTTGAGAATAGACGCACATTAGAGACTTCTATGCAGTTTATCAATACTGCGGTGAGCGAATACCTGGAAGATGCACAGCAGACCTTACAGGCCTCATATCCATGCTATTTTGCCAAGTTCAGAACAGATGGTGTAGAGTATGATATTTACATTGGACAAGATATCGCACCAGACGTACCATTTGACCTTTTATATTTGAAAAATATTAGGTTATGGCAACTTACCGCTATGGTTGAAGTAGCACGCTTAACCAATAGTTTAGTAAGTCAAATGCCAAGAGCTTTATTAACTACACAATTGATCTTTATTCATTCTAACGCAATTGATATCAGTTTTAGAAACGATGAAAGAAGGTTTGATGTAGAGGGAGCCTATAATATCCGTTACGAAGTTGTTAAAAAACGAATAGATAAGGTTTTGGTTAAAGGAACTGACGAACGCTTAACACAGCCTGGTAAAATTGCTATGGTTTACTTTAACGCCTATGAAGCTGCCGAATATTTAGAATACATTAAATATTTACAGGAACAAGGCTTCTTACAAGATGATCTCGAACAATTAGAACTCGAAGAACTCCAAGGTGTAAGTGGTTTAAAAGCGCTTAGAATTGGAGTTAATTATATGTCATGTGATTTTTTCGATGAACAATGGACAAAAATTAAAAGATCAATCAAGAAAAACCCATTCAAAAAAGCAGATCAAGAAGCGTAAAAACAATATTGAAGTAGAAACATACCTTTGATAAACCATCTTATCACATTGTATAAAGCCCTGGCCTTTAATCTAATGTCTATAGTCTCACGTCTATAATCTCATGTCTTTAATCTTTATTCTTTGTTCTTTTCTCCTCCCTAAAAATTTATCTGACAAACAAATGATATGGATATTTAAAACTAGTTCTACATTTGCTTAACGGTGTTAGATAATTTTATATCATTTAACCAATCATGGGAAGTAAAGAAAGAATTCAGCGACAAAAAGAAGATACTCGAAAGAATATCTTGGACGCTGCTTTACAAATCGTAAAACAAGAAGGGTGGGGTGCATTAAGTATGCGCAAAATTGCGGATATGATTGAATATACTGCTCCGATTATTTATGAGTACTTCTCAAACAAGGAAGGGATCCTATTGGAGTTAACCAGACAAGGTTATATTCATTTGGGCTCGAAAATCAAAGCAGCCCAGGAAAGTAAAACTACTCCTGAAGAACAATTGGAAGCAATGTGGATTGCTTATTGGGATTTTGCTTTTGAGGAAACTGAGTTGTATAGGGTAATGTATGGCGTAGACATGAATTGCTGCGAACTGCAAAAATCATTACCCGAAGCAGAATATGCTACCGACCTATTTTGGAACGTGATTGAAAAATTGATTACTGTTAATCCAGCTCCAGAAGATGTAGTTTGTTTAAAATACTATACATTCTGGTCTGTTATCCATGGTTTAATTTCTATCAACCTTGTTCAAAAAGGTACAAATGAAGAAATTAATCAGCAAATTTTAAAAGGAGCTATCAAAGCAATTATCGCTACTATAAACGACTAAAGTTTTTTTTTGCCCTACAATCTAACGCTGTTAAATTAATTAAAAACGTAAAGTAAAAACTCTTAACCCCTAATTATTATGAATTGTATAGACAACTACAAACCAGTATCTAACAATGTTAAATTGTTTAACGAATGGATTATATTGCTTGCACTTGCGGTGTTGCTGTTTTTGGCCAGTTGTGCACCTAAACAGGAACAAGCTACAGTAGCTGCACCAATATTGCCAGTAATTACTTTAAACGAAACAGCACAGCAAACATTTGTTGATTATCCAGCGGCCATTCAGGGAGCTGTAGATCTAGAAATCCGCCCGCAAATAGCAGGGACCATTGATCAGATCTACGTGAATGAAGGCCAGTTGGTTAATAAAGGACAATTGCTTTTCCAAATTTCTGCACTTCCTTTTAAAGCTCAATTAAACAATGCAAAAGCAGCTCTGGCAGCTGCTCAAGCAGCAGTATTAAACACCCAGTTGGAAATTGATAAACTTACGCCCCTTGTACAAAATAAGGTAGTTTCTGCTTTTCAATTGCAAACTGCAAAAACAGCACATCAAATTGCATTGGCAAATGTAGAACAGGCAAAAGCAGGTGTGAATAGTGCACAGATCAATTTGAACTACACCCAAATTAAAGCGCCAATAAGCGGTTATATCGGCAGGTTGCCTAAAAAATCAGGCAGTTTAGTTGGTCCAACAGATGTTGATGCACTAACAAGCCTTTCTGATGTCCATGAAGTACATGTATATTTTTCACTTGCCGAATTGGACTTTATCAATTTCAATACCCAATATCAGGGTAGTTCTGTTGCCGACCGAATTAAACATCTACCTGCAGTTTCATTGGTCTTAGCTGATCACACCGTATATCCTTTAAAAGGTAAAATTGATATGATCGATGGTCAATTTGATAAAACAACTGGTGCTATTACACTCAGAGCAAGCTTTGCCAATGAAAAAGGATTGTTGAGATCTGGTAATACCGGTAAAATTAGATTAGGTCTCGACCATAATCATGTGCTTTTGGTACCACAAGCAGCAACGATAGAAATACAAGATAAAGTATTTGTATATGCTGTTGGCAAAGATAATAAGGTGAGCAAGCTGCCTATAAAAGTGCTTGGTACAAGTGGTACTGATTACCTGATTGAAGAAGGATTGAAGTCTGGTGATCAAATTGTATCCAAAGGTTTCGAAAGCTTAAAAGAAGGTGATCTAATTCAGCCAGAAAAAGCAGCAACCGCTTATCATACTATAAAATAATCATATAATGTTCAAGATATTTCTAAATAGGCCAGTTCTCGCAACGGTTATTTCTATTCTTTTGGTAATCCTGGGGGTACTCGGACTTACTAAATTACCATTACAACAATTTCCGGATATTGCGCCACCAGCAGTTCAGGTGATGGCCTTTTATCCAGGAGCAAATGCAGAAACCGTATTGCGCTCTGTAGCACCATCATTAGAAGAAGCGATCAACGGGGTCGAAAATATGAGCTACATGAGCTCAACAGCAAGTAATGATGGTTCATTGGTGATTACAGTCTATTTCAAATTGGGTACCAATCCCGATCAGGCGGCAGTAAACGTCCAAAATCGTGTTTCGCAAGCAACAAGTCAATTGCCATCGGAAGTTGTACAAGCAGGTATCACAACTGCCAAACAACAAAATAGCTTAATCATGGTTGCTGATCTGTATACAGATGATGAGAAAAATTATGATCAAACTTTCTTAGCCAACTACGCACAGATCAATATTATTCCAGATATCAAAAGGATTCCCGGAGTAGGATCAGCAACAATCTTTGGTGGAAACAAAGATTATTCCATGCGCATTTGGTTAAATCCTTCAAAAATGGCGAGTTATAACCTTACCCCAAAAGAGGTAATGGCCATTATACAAGATAAAAACTTAGAAGCTGCACCAGGTAAATTTGGAGAAAGCAGTAAAGAATCTTTTGAGTATGTACTAACCTATAAAGGTAAATTGAACAAACCAGAAGATTATGGCGAAATGGTCATCAAAGCCAATGCTGATGGCTCTATTTTAAGATTGAAAGATTTGGCGAGGATAGAGTTTGGTGCTTATTCTTACACCAATTTTACAAGGGTAAATGGTAAACCCGGAATTAACATCGGTATCGTTCAATTGGCAGGGTCTAATTCCAACGAAATCCAGATCGCCATCGCAAAACTGATGGATAAATCCGCTAAAAACTTTCCTAAGGGTGTAAAACATTTAATTTTATACAATACCAAAAATGCTTTAGATCAATCTATTGATCAGGTAATCCACACGTTAATTGAAGCGTTTATCCTGGTTTTCCTTGTGGTATTTATATTCCTGCAAGATTTCAGGTCTACCTTAATTCCAGCAATTGCTGTTCCGGTAGCTATTCTGGGTACTTTCTTTTTCATGTGGATTTTTGGCTTCTCTATCAATTTATTAACGCTTTTTGCACTGGTTTTGGCCATTGGAATTGTGGTTGATGATGCCATTGTGGTAGTTGAAGCGGTACACGCTAAAATGGAACATCGCCACTTGGCACCAAAAGTAGCAACCGCTGCGGCTATGAGTGAAATTACTGGGGCTATCATCTCTATTACCTTGGTCATGTCTGCTGTGTTCTTGCCGGTTGGTTTTATGGAAGGCTCTACAGGGTTGTTCTATAGACAGTTTGCATTTACGTTGGCCATTGCTATTGTAATTTCAGCAGTTAATGCACTTACGTTAAGTCCGGCTCTTGCTGCTTTATTTTTGAAGGAAAACCATCACACTACTGGAGAGAAAAAAACTTTCAAACAGAAATTCTTTGCAGGTTTCAACTCAGGTTTTGATAAACTGACCAATCAATATTCCAGTTCATTGCGGTTCTTGGTTCGTTTCAGATGGTTAACTCTAGGAGGTTTGGGTATTGTGATCATTGCTACAGGGATCATGATCAAAAGAACACCATCTGGATTTATTCCATCGGAAGATCAGGGCTTTTTGGCCATCTCACTTTCTATGCCAGCTGGTGCATCATTAGATCGTACCACTTCAGTAATTAAACAGGCAGAAAGTTTACTGGCCAATATGGAATCGAAGAAAACATTGATGGGCTTATCAGGTTTTAACGTCCTTACTCAATCTTCAAGTCCTTCGTCAGGTGTTGCATTCGTGCTGTTAAAACCAACTGAAGAAAGAGGTAAGGTAAAAGACATTGATGGCATTATGAACGAAGTACGTGGTAAATTGAGTGCGATAAAAGGAGCTAACTTCTTTGTGTTTACTTTCCCAACCGTACCAGGATTTAGCAATGTAGATGGTTTAGATGTGGTTTTACAAGATAAAACAGGTGGTTCTTTAGATAAGTTTAGCGGTATCGCAAATAACTTTATAGGAGAGCTGATGAAAAGACCAGAAATAGCGGTAGCCTTTACGTCGTTCAGATCAGATTATCCACAGTTGGAAATGAAATTAGACGAAGTTAAAGCTGCTCAGCTAGGTGTAAACGTTAAAGATGTGCTACAAACCATGCAGGCCTATTTTGGAAGTGCACAAGCCTCTGATTTTAATCGCTTCGGTAAATATTACAGGGTAGTGGTTCAGGCCGATCAGGAAGATAGAGCAAACCAATCAGCTATGGATGGTGTGTTTGTGAAAAATAACAATGGCGAAATGGTACCTATTAACACTTTGGTTAAATTAGAAAGGGTTTACGGACCAGAAACAGCATCTAGGTATAACCTATTTAGCTCGATCGGATTAAATGCGATGGCAAAACCAGGTTATAGTTCAGGTGATGCAATCAGAGCCGTTGAAGAAGTTGCAGCTAAACATTTGCCAGGTGGATATGGTTATGAGTTTTCGGGAATGACAAAAGAAGAACTTTCTTCGGGGGGACAATCGGCCGTCATTTTTATCCTCTGCCTATTGTTCGTTTACTTCCTTTTATCGGCACAATATGAAAGTTACATCCTGCCTTTCTCGGTGATATTATCTATTCCTACAGGTATTTTCGGTGTATTTGCTGCAATCGGATTAACTGGAATCTCAAATAATATCTATGTTCAAGTCGCATTAGTGATGTTGATCGGTTTACTGGCCAAGAATGCAATTCTGATTGTCGAGTTTGCCATTCAACGAAGAAGGGCAGGCAAATCTATCATGGCATCTGCTATTGAAGCCGCAAAACTACGTCTACGTCCAATTATCATGACCTCCCTAGCATTCATTGTAGGTATGATCCCGATGATGACAGCCGTAGGTCCTTCAGCACTAGGTAACCACTCTATCAGTATCGCAGCTGCGGGAGGAATGGTCTTCGGTGTTGTGCTTGGTATATTTATTATTCCGGTACTATTTATTCTATTTCAATACCTACAAGAAAAAATTACAGGTGCACCACTGGCCGTAGTACACTTGGAGCAAAAATTAGAACATCATGGAAGCTAACCAAAATTCACAGTCACAAGAAGCCTCAGCTTTAAATGAATTTACACCGCTCATCTCTAAATGGTTGAGAAAGTGGTTCAATTAAAACAAAAAATGAAAACACGCAATATACTCTTTGCATTGCTAATCTTGGTGTTTGGCAGTTGCAGTATTTCAAAAGACCTCATTACACCAAAAAGTGGACTTCCCGTAAATTTTAGGGAACATATTACCACAGATACCAACAGTGTAGGTGCGTTGCCGGTAAAAGAATTTTTTACAACGCCAGCTATCCTCAATTTAATTGATAGTGCGCTGCTCAGAAATTATGATCTGCAAATTGCAGTGAAGAATATAGATGCAGCTGCTCTTATTCTACGACGCGCAAAATTGGGAAATGTGCCAAAATTAAACTTACAGGTAACGGCGAATTCCAATATACCTTCAGAAAACAGTTTAAATGGATTGAGTGCTTCTCAATTTCTCAATACCAATCACATTGAAGATTTCAATGCGAACCTAGGCCTAACCTGGGAAGCAGATATTTGGGGTAAAATTGGCAGGCAGAAAGATGCTGCCTATGCCAGTTACCTACAATCTGCAGAAGTGAAAAAAGCTGTTCAAACAAGGATCGTTGCCGCTGTTGCCGCTGGGTTTTATCGCTTATTGATGTTAGATGCCCAATTGAATGTGGCAAAAAGAAACGTAGAACTCAATAGCAATACGTTAAAAATGATCCAAATGCAGTTTGATGCAGGTCAAACAACATCATTGGCAATTCAGCAGGCAGAAGCCCAAAAATTAAGCGCTGAACAGTTAGTTCCACAAATCTTGCAAGAAATCAGCATCCAGGAAAATGCACTAAGTACATTAACGGGGAAATTCCCTTCAGCCATTGAACGTTCAGCAACCTTAGAGCAATTGATCGTACCCTCACAATTGGCAACTGGAGTGCCGGCAACACTCCTAAATATCAGACCAGATGTGAGAAGTGTAGAGCTAGATCTAAAGATTGCAAATGCTAAGGTTGGGATTGCAAATGCCAATTTGTACCCAACACTTGTAATTTCGGCAACTGGCGGCTTGAATAGCTTTAAAGCAAGTAACTGGTTTAACATTCCAGCTTCCTTATTTGGAGTTGTTGGCGGAGGAATTACACAGCCCATACTTCAGGGACGTGCATTAAAAACACAATTTGAACTGGCAAAAATTGAAAGAGACCAAACTGTCTTGGCTTTCAGACAAACGGTAATCAATGCAGTTGCAGAGGTTTCAAATGAACAGGCTAAAATCTTAAACTTGGGAAATGAATACCTCATTGCACAAAAAAGGGTAAATACCTTGCAATTGGCAGTTAAAAACTCTGATCTGTTATTTAAAAGCGGAATGGCAAATTATTTAGAAGTAATCTCTGCTCAAGGAAATCTTTTACAGGGAGAATTGGATTTAACAAGTATTAAAACTGCTCAATTAAATGCAAGTCTTTCGCTATACAGAGCATTAGGTGGAGGTTGGAAATAATGATTAGTCAATTTCATAGATAATGTTCTATGTATCCAAAATCAGTGCGTCAAGACATTAAAACACCTCGATATAAGCACTTAGACCATTGACACTTGACCATCAGCTATTGACCATTAAACATTAGCCATCAGCCAAAAAATCTGTGCATCTGTGGCAAAACCTTGATTAACATCTCTAAAAAGCCTGATATCGCATTTGTGATATCAGGCTTTCTTATATAAACTTACCCTTTAACTATCCAAAAACTATTTGTTCAAATATTAAAGCACTGCGCTATAACTATCCAGCCTATTGACCATTAGCCATCAGCCATCAGCCAGAAAACTCCCACTAATTCGCTATCAAACCTAAATCATAACAGTTCATTAATCCTCTGTTTATATCCAATCGCAAGCTTTGTAACCAAGAGATAAGACCTTGAAAGTGGATCATGATTTAGCACCTATTGAATCCAAATCATTTGATTTGAAGCAGTTCGAACTTCTTTATAATAATAAGAATCACTCACTCCAAAAATATGCGGTTTATTATGTGAATGATTTAGAAGTGGCTAAAAGTATTGTGAATGATCTTTTCGTACAGATGTGGTTTAAAGAGTTAACACCTTTAAATATCAAAAGCTATTTATATCGGTCTGTTAAAAACGCTTGTCTTAACTACCTCGAACAGCAACAGAAAAACATCCTCTTCTATGTAGAACAGGATGAACTCACAGAACTTGCCGATTTAATTATCGAACCCCAGAAAGATCATTTAGAAACTGGCCATCTTAAATTTCTCCAACAGGTAATTACACTACTGCCGCAAAAGCGACAGCTTGTATTTAGGATGCACCGTTTAGAAGGCTTTAGTTATGCCGAAATAGCCGATCTCCTGCAAATATCTCCTAGAACTGTAGAAGATCACCTATCCAAAGCCATGCAGTTTATCCATGCACAGGCCACACATTTTCTTTATACAAACTTAACGGAAGCTTAACCAACTACAGCCCGTATTTAAGTCCGTAAATTCTGTCTTTACTAGTGTAAGTAGATCGATTATGGAAGATAAAATATGGAATTGCATAGTGAAAAGGCTAAATGGAACCGAAACAGCTGATTCGAAAATTATACTCGATTTGTGGTTAGCTGAAAGTGAGCTCAACCAAAAAAAATATAAGGAAGCCAAATCAATTTGGGAATTAAGTCCCAAGATTCAGCCAGAAGAACCCTCAACACCTTTTCATCAATTTGCAACACAGCTTGTTCCAAAACCAGAGCCTAGTTCAAAAAAGATTTCCCTATTCTGGAAGTATGGGATAGCCGCCACAATCACTGCATTGTTTCTGATGACCGGATTATATTTTTATAAAAATAATCATCAGAGCAAGCAAGAAATAGATTGGATTGTGAAAAGAGCAGATTTTGGTCAGATGATCAAAATTAATTTGCCCGACAGTTCTACCGTATGGTTAAATTCAGGTAGTGAAATCAGTTTTGCTTCGACCTTTTCCAGCCAGCCATCAAGATTGGTAAAACTTATTGGAGAAGCCTACTTTGAAGTGAAACATGATCAAAAACATCCCTTCATAGTTAAGAGTAATACACTTACCACAACTGTTTACGGGACAAGTTTCAGTATCAAGGCCTATCAAAATGAAAGCATTACATCTATTGCTGTTAATTCGGGCAAGGTAGGTGTATTGGGTGCAGATCAAAAGAATAAGGATTTGGCCATCATGTTGTTGCCTAATGATCAATTGATCTACAATGACATAAATAAAAGCTTTGCAAAATCAAATATTGCCAACGGCGATGTAAACTCATGGACTAAAGGAGTACTCCTATTTGAGCAGGCCCCAATTGAAGAGGTTGTACAAACTCTTGCTAGAAAGTATAATGTCAAGATCGATGCAACACAGATTTCTGGCTCAGGATGCCGATTGACAGCTAGATTTAACAGTCAGCCCATACAAGTTGTCCTTAAAGCATTGAAGCTCTCACTTCAGATAAGATCAACACAAGTTGGACAAACTATTTATTTAAAAGGAGGGAATTGTATGTAAAAGTGATACTATAAAAAAACCGTTCTCTTAGGACGAGAACGGTCTATATGCTTAACCTTTTGGCGCCAACCAGCTGGTTAAGATCTAATTAATTTAAATCCATTAAAATTTAAACCATTCAAATTTAATAAAGCATTCCCATTTCAGCAAACAAATTAGCTGAATACGAGAGCTTTTCGATTTGAAAAACAAACACACAACAATGAAAAAAATGAATAGGCCCAAAGGTCTTATCAAATTAATTATGCGCACCAGTCTCATACTTGCTATCCTTTCCATATTGTTCCTGAACTTGGTACAGGCCTCAACCGTAAAAGGACAATCTGCACTTGACAAAAGTGTAAACATCAATCTACAGCATGTTACTTTTGCTGATTTTTTAAAAGAGATCGAAAAAAAGACAGGTGTCAACTTTGTGTATAGCAACAAGGAGCTGGTTGACAATAAGATTTCCGTTAACGAATCAAAAAGCGCAAGAACAATCCTTATGCCTTTATTAAAAAGGAATAATTTGATGCTAATTGAAGAGGGGATGATGATGATTTTAAAAAGGGTTCATCATCAACAACCTGAAGCAAAACCTGCTACAGTAGTTGGTTATGTAAAAGATAAGGCCAATCAACAAACTTTGCCTTATGCCACAATTATTGTAAAGGGAAGTAACCGAAAGGTACTCACAGATGCCAATGGCTATTTCGTGATCGGAAATATTAAAACCGAAGAAATCGTATTGCAGGTAAGCTACCTTGGCTATAAGGCCATCGAAATAAAAGTTGTTTCTCCAGCAGATCAAACCACTAAAGTTGAACTTTTTCTTGAAGGAGAGAACAACCAAATGAAAGGAATTACGATTAGTGGGATTAGAAGAGGTGAAGCAGTTGCCCTTAGTAATATGCGAAATTCTGACAACATTAAATATGTATTATCTGAAGAGCAAATTGAGCGTTTTCCAGATGCTACAGTAGGCGAGGCCATGCAGCGTGTTCCAGGAATTGCGATGGATTATAGTTATGGATTGCCAAGAAATATCATTATCCGTGGATTGGATCAGAGTATGGGATCAGTAACATTGAATGGTAACAGACTTCCTTCAACCCAGACCAATTCGAGAGATATTGACCTTAACGGAATTTTGTCATCAACAGTTGAAGCCATTGAAGTAAATAAAACCTTAACTCCAGATATGGATGCAGATGGAACTTCTGGTTCGGTGAATATCATTTCTAAAACACCAAAACCAGGGATGCAACAATTGCAGGTTAAAGGGTCAATGGGTAATAATTTTCTCTTGGGAAAACAAAATTTCGACGGTGCATTTAGCTACGGACAACGCAAAAATAAGTGGGCATATCTGTTGGGTGTTAATTATAGCGATACCTATAGAGGTGAAGATCGTGTATCACAAGGTTATAAATCTTATAAAGTTAATGGCGTTGATGGGATTAGGCTCTCCAGCTTAAATCTAGAAGGCAGCACGTTGCACCGCGAAAACTTAGGTCTGCAGGCAGAAGTGAGCTATTTTCCTAATCAGAAAAGTCAGCTATATGTACGTACAAACTACAATAAGTTTTATGAACTTCAAACCCGGGGAACAAAAAGCTACAGCATCGGTGCTTATGCAAGTGAAAACAATGTTACTGGGGTAAATATCGGTTCCGCAGGTTCGCCCCGCGATTACCACAGAGATTTGTTCAGTGTGTCTGTTGGTGGAAAGACCAATATCAACAACTGGATTGCCAACATCGACCTTACTTATTCCAGCGGATTGTATGATCAGCCTATATATTTTGATGGTGTATTTAGTTACAATGGGCTAACAGCTGGCCTGGATTTATCTGATCGTGATGCACCTCAATTAAATTTCACAAGTGGAGACCCAACTAATCCTGCTAATTTTAAAACTTCTTCTTATGTGAATAGGCATCAGTTCGCACATGATAAAGATGGTCAGGGTGCATTCAATGTACAACGCACATTTGAATTAAGTACCAAGAACAAATTCATGCTTAAATTTGGAGGTCGTTACAGATATAAAGAAGATTCCCATACCCGTAATTATTTCCAATATACCATGCTTAAGGGCACAAGTGTATCTATGGAAAAATTCTTGTCGGATTATTCCAGGAAGAACTATTTCAATGGTCGATATGACCTTTCTGGTACTATTGCAAACGGTTACCTAATGGAAGATTATTATCAGGCTAACCGCAATTTGTTTACCGAATCAGAAACCTATACCCGTCAGAACACCGATCCAGATTCTTACAGCGGCAGTGAAACCATGGCTGCAGGTTACATAATGGGGAAATTGAGTTTGAATAAACTTGATATCATTACCGGATTACGTTATGAAAGAACAGGTTTTGAATACAACGGAAACATTGTAAACTTAGATAATCAGGGTACCTACGTCAGTACCAATAAAGTAGCTGTGAAGTCGGCATTCGATGGTTTTTTCCCAAGTTTGAATTTAAAGTACGCATTAAATCAACGCACTAATCTTAGAGCTGCGGTAACGCGTTCGCTCTCACGTCCTGGGTATTATGGCTTAGTGCCATGGCAAGAGATCGAAGTCAACCTAAAACGCATGAAGATTGGTAATCCTCAATTGGATCAAAGTACTTCTACCAACGTAGACTTCTTATTTGAACATTATTTAAAATCATTGGGACTAATTTCTGGAGGTGTATTTTATAAAAATATCGAAGATTATATTTATGAGGGCAGCTATATCCAACAGGGTGGTCAGTTTGATAAATATCAGGTAACACAAACCTTAAATGGTGCAAATGCGCACGTATATGGTTATGAGATCGCTTGGCAACAACAACTTACTTTCCTTCCGGGCTTCCTGAACGGTTTTGGTATCTATGGTAACTTCACTCAAATTCAATCGAAATTCAAGGTGCCAGGAATAGAAAGCGAGCGTACTGTTCGTTTGCCATCTATGAGACCTAAAGTAGGAAATGCTTCTTTGTCTTATGAGAAATATGGTTTCTCAGGTAGAATTTCATTGAATTTCTATGAAACTTTCATTAAAACGCTGGCAGCTGATCAGAAAAATGATGTGATGGAAAAAGGCAGGATGCAATTAGATTTCTCTGCTTCCCAAAAGATCAACAAAAAGTTTACGGTATTTATGGGTATCAGCAACATCAACAATGCACAGACCATTCTAGAGTTTGGTGATGGCCGTCCATCAGACCATAAATATTTCTCAACCTGGGCCAATGCAGGCTTCAAATACAATCCATTTTAACAATGACAATTTATAAAACAACAATTAAATCAAGCGCAGTTTGCTCCACGATCTTTCTCTTATCATTTGTAATGTTAACGCAAATGGTAAAAGGGCAATCTTTTAAAGCAAGCCCTTTACCTGATCGAATTATCCTTACCTGGAGTGCAGATCCTATAACAACACAATCGGTAACTTGGAGAACTGATAGCACCGTAACAAAAAGCATAGCTCAAATTTTGATAGAAAATAGTTCGCCAAAACTGGAAAAACCAGAAGCAAAAGAATATGCTGCAACTACTTCATCACTGAAAGGTAAGGACTACGAAACTGCAAACTATCACAGCGTCACCTTTAGCGGTCTGCAACCAGATCAATTGTATACCTACCGCGTTGGCGATGGAACGAATTGGAGCGAATGGTTTCAGTTTAGAACGGCACCAGCAAGCACCAAGCCATTTTCTTTTATTTATTTGGGTGATGCCCAAAATGATATCAAGTCTAAATGGTCAAGGGTCATCAGGCGTGCATTTGCTACATTTGGTGAGGCAAGATTTATAGTACATGCCGGAGATCTGATCAATCGTTCAAATAATGACAACGAATGGGGAGAATGGCACTTTGGCGGGGGATTTATCAATGGGATGATTCCAAGTATCCCATCGTCTGGAAACCATGAATATTTTCGCGATGAACAGAAAACACTTACTTTAGATCCACACTGGAGAGCACAGTACACTTTACCAGAAAATGGACCAAAAGGATTGGAAGAATCAACCTATTATGTTGATTACGCAAATGTGAGGATCATTTCTCTAAATTCTCAAATGATTGTACTGGATTCTAATTCATTAAAAATCCAGGCAGCTTGGTTAGAAGAGGTATTGAAGAACAATCCTAAACAATGGACCATGGTTACCTATCATCACCCAATCTACTCCACTGCAAAAGGAAGGGATAACAAAGAGTTTAGGGAGTTGTTTAAACCATTATTTGATAAATATCATGTAGATCTTTTGATGCAGGGACACGACCATACCTACAGCCGTGGTCAGAATTTACCTACAGGCGTTTCTGGCAAAGTTGGTGGACCGATGTATGTAGTTTCGGTTGCCGGACCAAAAATGTACAAAGTAGATGTTTCTCCAAAATGGATGGATATCTTTGCAGAAGATACACAATTGTTTCAGATCATCTCCGTTGATCACGAAAATCTGATTTATACAGCCTATAAAGCTTCTGGTGAAGTATTTGATTCTTTTAAATTGAAAAAGGTTGCCAAGAATAAGGCTGCAGTATTTACTGATTTACGCAAACAAATAAAGTAACATTTTCCAAAAAGAAGTTGCGTTTGTGTTTTCGATAGCGTAGAAAAATTTCTTGCTAAAATCTTAAGAAAAAGGCTGCATCATTAATTTATAATTGGTGCAGCCTTTATTTGATCATTATAAGGTGCTTAATTAAAGTTGAAGTTGCTTTTTAATAATGGGAACTATTTTTGTAATAGGTGTTCTATTGATAATTTATCTTTAATATTACAACTTGACGGAATGTGTTATTTTCTTTAGTTTTCGGAAAAATTACCAGAATTTATAACTCGATCATCAATATAGTTTGTGTCTCAAATTCACATCGTTTGTAAATCGATGCCCGCAGTTGTTTCAACTGAATTTGATGATAATTGGAATGCCAATGATTAATATATGAAGTACTTAATAATATTTAGCTTAATTTTCGCGAAAACACCTATGATGGCCCAAACTAAAACTCATTTTAGTAAGGTAAAGTTTAACTTCACTTACGAAGTCGCTAAACAACAAGCTGTTATAAGTAAGATGAATAACTTCATGAATATATATTCTTATGGTAAGATGATGCTTTGTGAAATTCCTATCTATGGTGGAGAGAGTCTAAAGTCTAATAATGATGAGACGGATATAAAAATATCTGATAAGGTTAAGTCCTTCTATTATGTGCTTGCAGATTATGATAAGGCAATTGCATTGAGATTTAATTCTCTTGACGATCAGAAACCAACACATTTAAATTTTGCATCCCTTTATACAACTGTCTTTAATTTTAATGAAAAATACATAGCAGCTAAAGCAGATTCAAAAATTAAACATTATAATGCCGATAATTTTTCCGTTGAAGAATATTTAGAAGCAAATGCAACAACGAACTCCTCAACCAAACTTTATTTTTCTGGAAATCCAATATTTACAAATTTTAGTTTTTCAAGTCCCCTAGAAAAATCTAAAGACAGTAAGCTAATGAAGGTTGCTATAGAAGAAAATAAGGTGGATAGTGGTCAAAGGTTTACTTGGGAGATACTTCAAATGGATGCAGCGAACGCTTTGAAAGTTAGAGAATTTCTAGAGAACAGAATTTTAAAATAGCTAGGATCTTCTAGTTACTAGTGACAACATAGAATCATTTTTTTAAATTAAATCTGAAGTCCTAAGTTATAGTACCTGACACCTATATTGTGAAAGAGGCTGTCAAATGATCAGCCTCTTTTGCTTTATTGCAAACTGTTCAACTATCAGGTCATCGTACCGAATCTCCTCGTCAACCGTTCTTTTCTAGCGTTTTAGGTTCTCGTTCACGAAATTCTGAATATATTTTCTGATCATTTCCCGAACCTCGCGAAACTGTTCCATAACTTCTTCTTCGTTTCCTTTTGCTCTTGAAGGATCTGGAAAGTTATGATGAAGTTTAATTGCATTGGTAGATAAATATGGACAACTCTCCTTTGCGTGATCACAAACAGTAATGACATAATCGAATTCGATGTTGTTGTATTCATCAATATGGTTAGAAGTATGCCCTGAAATATCTATTCCATCCCTTTTCATAATTGCTATAGCCATCGGATTTACACCATGGGTTTCTATCCCCGCACTATAAGTTTTAATGCTCTCGCCGGCAAAGTGTCTTAAATAACCTTCTGCAATCTGACTTCTACAACTATTGCCAGTACAGAGAACTAATACTTTTTTCATAGCGTTAACTAACAGCATCCACCACCTGGGGTACATACATTGGTACTTGCCAGATTAACTATTCCCTTTTTGGGACTTGCTTCAACTCCACACACATCAGTTGCTAAACATGCAGTCTGCTTAGCAAGTAATAAGAAGTTGTCACCATCAAATCCAATATTGTACTTGCCAATTGTCCCCAACTGGTATTCAACCTCAATATCTAAATCTTCCATGCCTAAAACTCTTTCTGAAAGAGAAATGATATTCGATAGTTTTCCAGCCTTTAACCGATGTTCAAAGTCATCCGCATTCCATAATTGAAAGTTTGCTACTTTTTCATTGCGCACATTGCCCCCGCAGTCAATAAAATTCTTTGTAACAATTCCCACCTCTGTAACATGGAAATGCTCAGGAACCATGGTTCCATCTTCCAATTGAAAGTTTACAGACTCGGCATTTGCCAGTATTTCTTTAATTTCTGATAGTTTCATATTTATCGTATAATCAATTTAATTGTTAAGATTGAACTCGTTAAAAGCTAACAACAGTTCGGCGTATGTTTATAGGAACCTAAAAAACTTCCCAATTCTGATTGCAGTAATGCCCAAGTTGTTGGCTCGATACAGTAACATACTTTCGCACCATCTATCGTTCCCTGGATAATACCAGCATTCTTTAACTCTTTAAGATGTTGCGAGATAGTGGCCTGGGCAAGTCCAAGTTCTTCTACCAAATCACCACAGATACAGGCATTCGCAGCTATGATCTGCTGTAAAATAGCGATCCGTGCAGGGTGCGCAATAGCCTTCAAAAGCATTGAAAGTTGATTCTGCGCTGCGGTAAATATTTCTGTCTTTGTAAGTCCCATAATTAATTTATATCGCAATATTACGATTATATTTAATTAGCTCCAATTATTAATCGCAATTTTACGATTAATTTTTAGGCATCTCCCAAGCTTTAAGTCTTTAACCCTATAAATCCAACCAATTGACCATTGACTATCAGCCATTGACCAATTTATTCTTTAATCTATATTCTCCCATCTCCCATCTCCAATCTCACGTCTCCAATCTCACATCTATTCTAAACTTATTCGCCAATTAATTTGTTAAGGTTTTATCTTTATCAAAAGGTACTAATAACTAATCTAATGCAAGCATATCAAGGTCCATCTGCCGATACATTGAAGGCACTAGAAACTGCGCCAAGCATGTTTTTGGTACTTTCGCCCGATCTGTATATCCTAACCGCCAGTGATATGTATCTGGCGGCTACACAAACTGAAAGAGAAGCCATTGTGGGGAGATTCATCTTCGATGCTTTTCCCGATAATCCCGACTTACCAGATGCTGATGGAGTGAAAAATATCAATGCATCACTCCAGGAAGTGCTCAGGACTAAAAAGAAACATGTAATGCAAATCCAGCGGTATGATGTACCTGATACGAGTAGTCCTGGAAAATTTATCCAACGCTATTGGGATCCCAGTCATACCCCAGTGCTTGATGAAAACGGAGAAATAAAGTATATCGTCCAGTTGGCTACCAATGTCACAGACCAAGTATTGATGCGTAAACAGCTTGCTGAAAGTAGAAGTGCGCAGGTAGAGTCACTATTGGAAGTAGACTTGTTGCATAATAAACTTGATATTGCCCATCAAGAGCTCATCAATTTGAAAATTAATCTTGAAAAACAGATCGAAGATAGAACCCAGGAACTTGAAGATAGCAAAGAGAAGTATCGAAGCCTTATTTAGCACAGTCCCGTCGCTATGCAGGTTTTTCGTGGTGAAGAGATGACCTTTGAGATTGTGAATGAAGCCATGTTAAAGTTCTTGGGAAAAACAGCTGATATTATTGGAAAACCTCTTTTTCAAGGCGTACCTGAAATCCAGGGCCAACCTATTGTAGATGTCCTTTATGGTGTTTATCGAACAGGAAATTCATTAGAACTGATCGCAGAAGAGGTCATACTGGAAAGAGACGGTAAATTAGAAGCTGGATATTATGATGTGATCTACAGGCCCCTTTATGACAATGAGGGGATTACTGGCGTTTTGGGAATTGCAATTGATGTAACCCCACAAGTAAAGGCCAAGCTGGCCATTCAGGAAAGTGAAGAACGGTTTAGGACGATGGCCGAAGGCAGTGATATCCTGATTTCAACTATAGACATTGATGGAAGAGTAGAGTATCTTAACAAAGCCTGGAATGATTTTACAGGCAAAACGCTTAACAGTTTATTGGAGTGGGGTTGGGAAGAATTAATCCATCCAGATGATTTTGAAAAAGTAAGTAGACTTTATCAGACTGCAATTGAAAGACAAACTTCATTTTCAAGCGAATTTAGGATGCTTGCTGCAAATAATGGTTACCGTTGGTTGAGAATTAGAGGAGCCCCAAGGTTTAATAGCAATGGCACTTTTCAAGGTTATATCTGCTCAAGTTTAGATTTTACAGAGGAGAAGCAGCAACTGCTGGAAATAGAATATATCAACAGTGCATTGGTAACTGCTAATGATCAGTTGGAACAGGCCAACTCGCGATTGAGAGACAGTGAGGAAAACCTTCAATCGGCCTTTAATGCAGCTGATCTTGGGAGCTGTAGCCTTAACTTAAAGAATGGGAAAGCAGAGATGTCACCACGCTATCGGTCATTATATGGACTACCACTTTCAGGCGAAATTAACTGGGAAATGGTAACAAGCGCTGTCGAACCTGAATTTTTAGAAGAGGTAAACCTTGCAATGACGAATGCCATGAAATTTGGCACTGCTGTAGATAGTACCTATCCAATAAGACACCTTGAAACTGGAGAGCGCAGATGGATGAGAGTGGCAGGAAAGGTGCGTGAAGCCGAAGATGGCACGTTCTCCCATATTTATGCGGTAGTAATGGATGTAACCGTTCAGAAACAAGATGAACAGCGTAAGAACGATTTTATCGCAATGGTAAGCCATGAGCTTAAAACGCCATTAACTTCCATTACCGGTTATGCACAAATTCTACACCGAATGGTGATGAAAAATGGCGAAGCGGTAATGGGTGGCATTTTGGAAAAGATGGAGCGACAGGTTAAAAAAATGTCGGTAATGATTAACGGGTTTTTAAACATTTCTAGGCTAGAAGCTGGTAAAATCCAAATGGAATGCCACCGCTTTGATATGGCATTGTTGATCGCAGAGATCGCAGAAGAATTCTTTGCTACGGTTTCTTCACACCAGATTATTTATGCTGTAGCTGAAGACATATTCGTGGATGCAGATCGAGACAAAATCGGTCACGTAATGAACAATTTAATTAGCAATGCAGTTAAATATTCAGCTGCTGGTACAACCATCAACGTCAATTGTTTAATGGCCCATGGAGCTGTTATTTTCAGTGTTGTAGATCAGGGGATAGGTATTAACCCTCAAGACCTGCCTAAGCTTTTCGATAGGTACTACCGCGTACAGGGAACTCAAACAGTTACCGTATCAGGTTTTGGAATAGGTTTATATCTTTCTGCAGAGATCATAGAAAGACATAACGGAAAGATTTGGGCAGAGAGCGTAATGGGAGAAGGATCAACCTTCTATTTCAGCATACCTGTTGCAGTATAATTTAATGTTCTTTTAATCCAAGTGTTTGTGTCATTATTTTCATTAATACATTGCTCTACTAGTGCTATTGCGTGTTCTTGTTGAATTGAAATGCTGAGGGTTAACAGAAAGTGATATTGACTAATTTTTAAGTCCTGAAGTTGTAAAGCATATTGCATGATCATTAGGTCTTGGATAGCTGTTTTCATCCTGCTAAGCTTTGGGCCATTAATGGACAAAGTCGGAAGAACACCATCCGATTTGATCATAAACAGTTTTTTAATCAATTTAAGACGTTGTATATGGCGCTTAATGTTGGTTTGTCCAGGATCAAGTGCCTTTGCAAGTTCTGGAGCGAATGCAGCCTTAGAAAGCTTGACGTAGGCTTTTGAGCATGTAGTTTCAAAAGTTAATAATGATTCTACGGTAGAGGTAAAGATCTGTTCAATCTGATCCTGATTTGTTTTCATTGCTGGATATATAATCTGCAAACAAGTAGTCAGTGACTTTGTTTTCGCGCAACCAAATTTTGCTAATTTTGTCACAACTTCCGCGTTGATCGGAAATGTTTTTTTACTTTAGCTATTGACGATCAGCCATCAGCAAAAAATCTGTGCATCTATGGCTAGAATGAGCACCCAGCCCGTCAATTATTGACCATTCCCAAAGGGATGCCTTTGGCACAGCTATACTTAGGCAAGCGCTAAGGTAATGTCCATAATCTAATAGCTTATTATATTAACATTTCTAAAAACCCTGCCCAATGAACCCTACCGAATGAACCAATGACTAATGAACTAATGAACCAACTACACCTACACTATAGCTGTAGTATAGAAACACTATAGACATATCGCTATAAGGTCGCGATAAGGGTATTGATATTTATGTTTTCTGAATTGCTAATATGCCGATCGGCTGTTAATAAAGAGATTAACCCAATATACCAATTAAATAGCAAAATTGATAGGATACTTTTAGCATTAATCACATTAGATAATGATTTTATCGCTATTAAAGGTGATGTAACGAACATGCATGATTTGGAACACATATTCAAAAGTACCTTTGATCAATTGTGGAAAATTGATGCATTGGTAGTAAATGCAGGTGGTTCAAGTTTGTAAATAAAAAATGTATATTTGTATAATAACTCTTTAATGAACCATATTAAATATGAATTACAAAGTATCATTATCGGAAATGGACAGAATGGCGACACAAGCAAACTCAAAAAAGTCCACAATTTCCTTAGAGGAAATGCGCAGGCAAGCTCAAAACCTGAAGAACAAAAGTATCTCAAAAGTGAAGAAGAGTCACTCTTAATTGATTTTGCAACAAAAGAAAATCTTATCTTTTTAGTAGAAATTTCTGAAGATCTATTTATAAGTGAGGGAGCCGAACAACGTGTTTATCGCTTTGATGATCATAGTATAATCAAACTTAATGGCAGTGTCTTTTACGAATATTGGTTAGACTATTTCAACAGCCTTTTAATTCACAACTATTTTTTTAACTCGACATTTTATGAATTTCTTGGATTTAAAATAATTCATAATGAAGTTTTTGCTGTAGTTAAACAAGATTTTATTATAGCAACAGAAACTACTAATCTTGATTTATTAAAAGATTTCTTGGAATATAATCAATTTTATCATGTCAGAAATAATGATTACAAAAGTAACTCGCTAGGGATCATTTTCGAAGACTTACATGATGAAAATGTTCTTTGCCGTGACGGATTGTTATACTTTGTCGACACTGTTTTTTACATTACTCCAGAATTCAGCTTATAGTTACCCCAATCCTTAAAAAGAAAACCACATTTCTGATAAAGAAACGTGGTTTTCTTTTGTGTGTCCCCGACGAGATTCGAACTCATATCGATGGTACCGGAAACCATAATTCTATCCATTGAACTACGGGGACATTTTTGCAAATATAATATAATCTTTCACTCCATTAAGGTCTAATTCTTAAAAAGAAAAATGAATAAGCTAAAATTTTAGCTCAGTTCGATAGTAAAAGAGAATTTATTTTTAAGAAGGTATCGTCAATATTTTATTAAATCGTATTTTGGCTTTTCAAATTTTGATATGCGCTTTCTATTCATTTTTGCACTGGTTTTTGCGATTGCATCATTCAATAAAACTAAAGCCCAAACATTTACAGTTACCAGTAATGCCGATAGTGGGCCAGGTACGCTAAGGCAGGGCTTATTAGAGGCCGCTACTGTTGGACGAACCAGTCAGTTTACCATTAATTTTCAATTACCCGGAAATGGGAGCGACCATGCGAATAGAACGATCCGCTTAAGGTCCGTGCTACCTGTGGTTACTTCTAATGTAGTTATAGATGGTAGTTCACAATCTTCATGGGCAGCTTTAGGTGTTTCGGGAGCGAAAATTATAATTGAACCAGAATTTGCCAACAGTACTTTTTCAGGATTGATCATTGGTCAGTTTTCATCCACAGGTGTGCAGACAAATGCCGTACAGATCTATGGATTGTATATCCGCAACTTTGCTACCATTACCAATCTCCAGAATGTAAATACCAACCAGGGTTCTGGGATATTGATTGATTACCGCTCTAATGAAATTACCATTGGCGCTCCAGGCAAGGGGAATGTAATAGGAGGAAATATCAATGGTATTGTAATTCAAAATTCATCGAGTTATCCTAATGTTAATCCGAGTAAGATAAAAATCCAATCAAATTTAATTGGTTTAATCTATGATGGGATTACAGCACATACCAATGTTACGGGTATTTCTGCAGCCTTGTATGATTGTGCACTGGATGTAGGGGGCGATAATGCAGGTGAAGGAAATGTGATTGCTGCGAATAGGATAAATGTAGACATCAAAAGATCTTTTACAACTACAACAAGATTTGATATCAATGTGATCAATAATAAAATAGGGGTAGATTTTACAGGACAGAAAGATTTTCATGAACTTCCGATATTCCTGTCTTCTTCGGCATTAGAAATTTCGGGATTGAAAGTTGATGCGGTAAATACTGCGTTATATGTAAGAAATAATGTGGTAGGAGGGAATAGAACTACAGGTATAGCTATAGGCAATTCAGATTTTATTTTAACAGGAAACAGCGTTGGTACTGATGTAAACGGTGCTATAACAATGGGAAATGGTATTGGTATTAAATTGGAAAACAATAGTACCGGTATTATTGGTGGGGCCACGCCGACAGAAAAAAATACAATTGCCAACAATAATTTCGGTATAGAAACAACATCAGCCAGACCGGTAAAGATTACCAGAAATAGCTTTTTTTGTAACCGTAACTTTGGGATCGGCAAAACGCTTACAAACCTGCAGCCGAACATTCAGGTCTTAAAAAAGAATGCCAACTATGTTTCGGGAAAAGCAACTGCAAATGCCGAAGTAGAATTATTCTATACGACCAATTGTAATGGTATTTGTGAAGGTAAAACTTATATTGCTACCGTACAGGCAGGAAGTGACGGACGATGGGAATATACGGGTGCTTTAAGTGGTGGGGTAACGGCAACAGCAAGTTTGTTAAATGCAACTACATCGCCATTTTCTACAGCAGAACTCTTGCCCAATGAGGCAATAGTTGAACCCGTTACCTGTGCGGCAAACGGCTCTATTACTGTACCTGAAGAACGCGAAGGTGTTACTTTCAGCTGGGTTAAAATAGAGACTGATGGTACCCGAATTCCAAGGGGCAATACGCAAAGCATTTCAAATTTGGAAGTTGGTACCTATGAAATCACCATTGATGATGGTTGTAAGGCATTTCCATCAAGATTTGAGATCAAGGATCAAAAACTAACCAAACCAACTATTACGGCACCAGTACCTGCTTGTGGCCAGATTAGTTTTTCTTTTACCGCAAATGTATTAAGGGGAAAGGGAACTATTAGATATCAATGGTTTAACGCTGCAAATGTACAGGTAGGAAGTAGTGCTACCGTTTCGCTTCCTGAAGGTACTTATTTCGTTAAGGTTATCGATGACGCAGGATGTAACTTAAGTTCTGATCCAGTGACCATCGCAAGAAAGCCGCAGGCAAAGATCAAATCAATAAAACCAATCACTCCAGCCGCCTGTGCCAAATCAAATGGAGCCATAACAGGTATCGTACTGGATGATGTAACGGGAACAGCAACATTCGAATGGTATAAATATGATGATTTAACTGGCCTTATGGGTACTGATGTAATTGCCAGGACATTAGATTTGGTGGACGTTGAAGGAGGAAATTATATCCTTAAGATCTATGATCAATCAGCTTGCTCGCCAGTTTTTTCTCCAAGGTACAATATTCCTATTTATAACTCTGTTGTAATTGGTGCTGGGACTCCTACGCCAACAACATGTGGAAATAACAATGGAACCATACCAAATATCTCAATTACAGATGCCGATACCTATGAATGGTTAGATCCGACAGGTGCAAGAATTATAAAGGGAGCCTACTCACCTGGAATGAACATTAGTTTGAAGGATTTGGCCCCTGGAACCTATAGGTTAATTGCAAGTAACACTGGATATAACTGTTCTTTGCCAAGAGATTTTGTGGTAACGGCACTTCAGCCACAGGTGTTTAACTATACGCCGCAAACGAACAATACCACTTGTGAACTGATCAACGGAAGCATTACCTTAACGTATGCTTCTATAGTGCCATCAAGATTTGAGTGGAGAGATGAATCCGGTACCGTTATTCCTGGTACAGTTAGGGAATTAAAAAATCTACCTTCAGGAAATTATACCTTGTTTGTTTGGGATATCAATGGATGTCCTTCATCTTTTGGACCATTTACCATCGATAATATCCCGAAATTGAATATCACGCCAAATAGCGGAAGGCCTGTAAATGATGGTTGTGGTTTAAAGAGAGGTTCTGTTACCGGTGTAGAAGTGATAGGGGGTGTTGGCCCATATGATTATAAATGGATCAATGAAGCGGGAGATGCGGTCCAATACACCAAAGACCTCGTCAATGTTGGCTATGGAAAATACCGTTTAGAAGTGAAAGATAAAACGAGCTGCGGTTATGCTATTAGTCAGGAATACACAATTGAGGATATTCCGTTTAAAATTAATATCCCAACCGTAGCTGATGTAAGGGTTTGTTATGTTTCTGATATTGCTATCCCAATTATTGGAGCGGAAGAGGGTACCTACCAAATGTTTGCGTCGTTAGATGATGAAATACCCTTCTTGGAAACAAATAATGGTGTGTTCAATTTGAAAGTGTCCAAAACTGCAGATTATTTCATTAGAAGGAAGTTAGGCTCTTGCATCAGTGAGTTTACCAGTATCCATATTGAAGTTACCCATGACAACCTAGAGCTTGGGAACGTAATGACACCAAATGGTGATGGACTTAATGATACCTGGATGGTTAAAGGCCTCCCTGATTTTAAAGGAAACAACATCAAGATTTATACCCGAAGTGGCCAGTTGGTTTATGAATCTATCGGTAACTATACAAGACCCTTTGATGGTCGATTTAGAGGGCAGGACTTGCCTGCAGGTGTGTATTTCTATGTGATAGATTTAAGGGCAGAGTGCAAACCGATCAGTGGTAGTATAACGTTGTTGAGGTAAGTAAGAGGTTGGAAGGTTGAAGGTTTAAAGGTTGGAAGGTTGACTAAAACTTTCTGGTAGAACATCTACCTCATAGAAGTTATTGAGCAGAAAACCTAGGACAATCTCATGCGTTCCATTATTTACAGTTCTTAATATATAGGTATTGATATCTGAAGAGAACTTAGGTTTACCAATTTCATTACATTAAATTGTATGTTATTAGTCAGAGATTCGGGAAGTCCGTTACTTTCATGCGCTTTAAGCTTTGGTCTTTAGTCTTTAAGCTTAGAACTATCGAGGGGAACTAAAACTGTCTGGTAGAACATCTTACCTCATAGAAGTTATTGAGCAGAAAATCTAGGACAATCTCATGCGTTCCATTATTTCCAGTTCTCAATGTATAGGTATTGATATCTGAAGAGAACTTAGGTTTACCAATTTCATTACATTGTATGTTATTAGTCAGAGAGTCGGGAAGTCCGTTACTTTCATGCGCTTTAAGCTTTGGTCTTTAGTCTTTAAGCTTAGAACTATCGAGGGTAACTAAAACTGTCTCGTAGAACATCTTACCTCATAGAAGTTATTGAGCAGAAAACCTAGGACAATCTCATGCGTTCCATTATTTACAGTCCTTAATGCTGACGTATTGATATCATAAGAGTAACTTAGGTTTACCAATTTCATTACGTTAAATCCTGCTAAAATAGAGAATGAATCATTGTTCCGGAAACTTCCACCAAGCCAAAACTTATCTTGATAGGCAAACTTGATATTGGCATCCATTGCAACTGGTGTATTAACTGCATAAGAAACCAAGAAAGATGGGATCATGGCAATATCCTCATCTAGAAATATTTTATAGCCTGCAGTGCCATAAAATGATGTTGATTGATAAGGCAAACTATTAACTTGATTATTTTGAACAACAGCTCTATTGCCCAAGATCTGTTTCGCCGATGCACCGATAAAGAAGCGTGGACTATACAGCCATAGGCCAAAGCCAACATCTGGTCTGATCCTATTGTTATAGTCGGCAGAAAACAAGGGATCAGCTTCTATTTCCGAGATGATTTTTTTGGTATCTATATTGATGGCATTGAAACCACCAGAGACACCTACAGAAAGATTTACTTCGCTATTTAGCCCCAAATGGTAGGCATAACTGGCGTTCACATTGGTTTGTCTGATCAATCCAGCCTTATCTGTCATGGCAATTAAACCTAAGCCGTGGTGTGGTGGTGCCGCCTGATAAGTGTTTACAAAACTTCTGCTTAAAGGATTATATCCTCTCTGAGAGAAGGAATTTATGGAGCCTCTGATAAATTCTTCGCCAAGAGGGGTGCTCAAGGAAATATATTGGGTACTGGGTGCCCCGTCTAATCCAGACCATTGCTTTCGAAGCCCCATCTTTAGATCAATATAGCTATCGATACCAGAAAGCGCGGGATTGAGCAAGTAGTTATTAAATATATATTGGGTACTACGTGGCGTTTCTTGAGCGTAATTAAGTGTGCTTATGGCTACAAGAAAAATTAAAGTACAGAAAAATTTCATTTATTAGAATTGGGAGACCGATCACGCTAAGATAATAAGATACCTGTAATAATAAAACATTTAATTGTGGTAAAAGTCTAATTGGCAATTATGATTTTGTAAAGACTGAAGATGCTATGTTCCTTGCTTACAAGAATGTACCGTTAATGAGTAGCTTATCCTCCACGCTGAGTTATAAAGATGGTCTGTTGGATGATGGATACATCGCCATTTCCTTCCTTGAAAACTTGGCTTTATAAAAAGAAAAAAGCATTTTTGCGGTATGTCCTTAGCTCAGGGATGGTAAATGTAGGTTGATAATTTAAATCGTTATTATGGAAGAATTGCTGGTGGATGAAGTATTAAGATTATTAGAAAACGAGAGTGATAGGCAGTTGAAGGTTTTTTTGAATGAACTTAATATTTCTGATGTTGAACATTTAATAGATGAACTTCCCCAGTATGCAGTAAAATTTATAGAGACACTTTCTATTAAGAGGGCTGTTAATGTATTTCGGATCCTTGATTTTCCTACGCAAGAGCGGATCATTAAAAAACTACAGAGCAATAAACTCACAGAAATCATCAGGCAATTGCCACCAGATGATAGAACGGCACTTTTGGGCGAATTAAAAGGTGATGCTGTTAAAAAACTACTTATTCTTTTGCCAGACAATGATCGTATCGAAGCTTTACATCTTTTGGGTTATGAAGAAGATAGTGTAGGTAGGTTGATGACGCCAGATTTTATTGCCGTTAAGATAGATTGGACGGTAAATAGGGTACTTTCACACATTCGCCGTTACGGTAAAAACTCAGAAACCATAGATGTGGTTTATGTAATTGATAAGGATGGTATATTATTGGATGATATCAGGATCCGTGAAATTTTATTGGCTGACCCCGAAGTAAAAATAGGCGAATTGACCGATAATCGATTGATTTCACTTAATGTAAATGATCCTCAGGAAGAGGCTATCAATGTTTTTAGGATGAACAATCGGGTGGCTTTACCTGTAATAGATGATCAGCATATATTACTTGGCATTGTAACTGTAGATGATATTTTGTGGATTGCCCATGAAGAATATACCGAAGATATACACAAGATAGGAGGTACCCAGGCACTGGATGAACCCTATCTGGACGTCCCAGTTTTTCAGCTCTATAAAAAACGTGTAGTTTGGCTAATTGTACTATTTTTTGGTGAATTATTGACCATTACCGCCATGTCTAATTTTGAGCAAGAAATTGCAAAGGTGGTTATTTTGGCAACTTTTGTTCCATTGATTATTTCAAGTGGAGGGAACAGCGGTTCTCAGGCTGCAACCTTAATTATCCAGGCCATGGCACTTGGAGAAGTAACCATAAAAGATTGGTGGAACGTAATGAGAAGGGAGATCTTTTCTGGTATTTTTCTGGGCTCCACACTTTGTTTGCTGAGTTTTGTTGTTATTGCTGCTTGGCACCTAATTATGCCTTCATTTAGCGAGCATTATGTCCTTATTGGCTTGGTAGTCGGCTGTTCATTGGTTGGCGTGGTACTTTGGGGTACCTTAATGGGATCTATGCTGCCATTGCTGCTTAAAAAGCTAGGTGCCGATCCTGCCGCTTCCTCTACACCCTTTGTAGCTACACTGGTTGACGTAACCGGATTGATTATCTATTTTTCGTTTGCGTTATTGTTTTTAAAGGGAGTGTTGCTATAGGTAAAGGTTGTGCCACAGATTCTGTGTTGATTTACAAATGTTTTTGTCATTTCGACGTGAGGAGAAATCTATCTACGATAACCATTGCAAAGGCTCCTTAGCTGTTTACATAAACATGAGGGGAACGGACTCTCGGACTTTCGGTCTTCCGGACTCTTTTCGCCACAGATTCTGTGTTAAATTGCAACTATTTTTGTCATTTCGAAGAATGAGAAATCTATCTATGATAACCATTGCAAAGGCTCCTTAGCTGTTTACATAAACATGAGGGGAACGGACTCTCGGACTTTCCGTCTTCCGGACTCTCTTCCCATAAAAAAGCCCTCCATTGCTGGAAGGCTTTAAACTAGAGTATATTAATCATTAACTTATTATTCGTTTTTGCTAATTAAATATTGAAATTACCTGATCGTATATTTAGCTGTTAAGTAAACTTTACCAGTTTTATCATACGAAACAAAGTTCATGTCAATTGCAGCAGTAGCAGTTGCATCACTTCTCGTTATTTGAGTTAAAACCAAATAATGGGCCTTGATTTTGTTGGCGAAAGAGAGGATATTCGCATTAGTTGCTGCACTGGTTGTTCCGGTAGATGCGAACGGGTAAAAGGCAATTGCATTGTGCCCAACCATTGGAGCAGTTCTATCTGCCGCCGCATATGCTACGCTTGGTGCTAAGGATTGGTCAAAGATCATATTGTACATTGGCAAAAATCCTTTAGCAGAGATGTTTCCAACAAATGGGTCTCTACCTCTTAAAGTATTGATTTGAGCGTCTGTCCAAGTACCAAATTTGGTATTTAAGGTTATTTTTGGAGTTGTTCCGTCAACATACTCAATTTCAAATGTTCCATCTCTATTAATAATTCCTGTTCTCCAGATCGGATTAGTGAAATCGAAGTTTATGGTATTGTTTGCCCATTCCCAATCTGCAGGTCTTTTAAATAGTTTATAGATCACACCTCCTTCAGGTTTATAAACAGAGCCACTTCTATAACCCTGTATTTCTATGCTTTCATCACTTACTTTTACTACTTTGTAAATATGGTCTGTTATGTCTGAAGCTACTAGTCCAATCCTGAAAAATGAGGTCATGATAGAGCTTGTAGAGAAAGTTAAAACTAAGCTTCCCGTACCGGCACTAATGTCGAAATAGGCGGGGTTGGGGTCTGTAATTCCATAAACGGTTTTTACGTCTACAATATTTGTTGTGGTGTCGAATTTTAATACAACAGGCGTATAGGCTGTGCTGCTTACATTGCTTTTTACCATCATTACCCAGCCATTGGTAGCATCGTGCAATGCTTTCTTCAAAGCTTTTGTATTTGCTACAGTTCTATCTTTGTTTTCCATGATTTCATTGGTAATTACATCTTTTTCGCAAGAGGTAAAACCAAGAACAAGCAATAAACAATAAGATAATTTTACTATGTTTTTCATGTAATTTAGTTTAAATGATTAATAGTTGGTTCTATAAACTACCGAGTCCAAAACATCATGTAATCTGTGAAGGTCCATTCCCCTGTCTTCATAAAATTTGTGGACCATTCTATACTTTGTTTCCAATTTTGAGCTCTTAACGGTAATTGCATCAACTTGAGCTTTTGTATATCTTGCCATTGCACCTACTGATGTTGCAAAATCTTCTTCTGGAGCATAGCCACCGTAGGCTTCAAAAAAACCATCTAAATTAGCGGTTGCAGTTGATCGGGTATTGTAGCTCAAACCATAATAAGTACCTAAAGAAACTCGGTCATACAATTCGCCACGACCATATTTATGATCCTGTTGGTGTGCATGTTCGTGATAGAGCGTAACGATGTGGTCAAATAGCCAAGATTTATTGGTTTTATCAAAATTGTTAATTCCACCCATTCCCAGTCTGTAAAACTGTGCATTTAAACCTGCCCCCGCTGCTGACCCAGTACTGGTGATATCGTTAAAATGAATAAAGCCCCCAACAATAATGAACTCTCTTGGCGTTTCTTTGGAAAAGTAAGTAGGGAATTGTTCTCGCATTGGTTTTAGCCAGAAGCCATTTAATACGATTCTGGTGTAGGCCAATGCCTTTTTGTAATCAGCGGGTACAAAGAAAGTTGTTCCGGCAATTGTTCGTTGCGAATATTCATAGATAATTTTTACGCCGTATTCCTTGTAAATAGAATCACAAAGGAAATCTAACTCGTTCCAAAGGTATTTCGGTTTCTCTTGAACGCCAAAATAGTCTACATTTTCTTGAAATTCTCCAGTAGGATTTTCCTTCTTGCAACCAAAAATAATGGAGGCAATTGCGATAAAAGTTGCTACTATAATTAAATTTTTCATATCTATAATGTTTTATTTATCTCGGATTCAATTGATTTTCTAAAACTGGATTGCCAATCCTAGCGCCCAAAGGGATTTGTAATGCGGTTCTTTTGTCGTTAGGTACTAGGATAGTTCCAGTTGAAGGACTATATCTTATTAGTCGGTGTTCTACTGTAATGCCTAAACGTTTTACGTCATACCATCTCATTCCCTGGCCGAGCAGCTCTATTCTTCTTTCTTTTAAAACCAAGGCAATCAATTGGTCATTGTTTAGACCGGTAGTATTTAAGGGAACATAATTTGTAAATCTCTTCTTTCTGATCTCTTCAATATCTCTAATTGCATCAGCCACATTAGGAGTTGCTTTTTTTAGATTGGCCTCGGCTCTGTTCAATAAAACCTCTTCTATCGTGAAACACTCATATCTTGTATTGCCAACATTTGGCTGATTTGGTTGTGTAGCATATTTTACATACAATGAAACACTATCGATTACAGTACCACCCGTTGAGATTAATTGTCTTCTTAAATCTGTTGAGGTAAACATTGAAGTGCCGTAAGTATAAACATGGGATGGGTAAAAACCACTTAATCTAAATCCAGTAGGTGTTACCAAGAAAATATTGGTCTGGTTGGCCAACAAGATATTTGAGTGCGTAGAAGGGTTCATAAATTGAAGCGCAAAGTTTGCAATAGATGTTGTATTGAGTACGGTGATATCTTTTGCTAAATCTCTTACTGTAAATCCCTTTTCCTGGATCACCAAGTCAGCATATTTTACCGCTTCTTCCCAGTTACTTTTATATAAATTTACTCTAGAGAAAAACGCATGTACACTCGCTAGGCTAAAACGATATGGATTTGCGCTTAGATACGAACTTCCACTCCTCATTAAGCTCAGGCCTTTAGCCATGTCTTTGTCTATTTGGTCATAAACCTCTTTAACCGTGCTTCTAGAAAAGGTAGGCCTATTGGCTTTTGGAACGTCAATGATCAAGGGAACGGCTAAATCTGTAGTATAAGTATTTGGATTGTAATGCATACCAAATAAATTGGTCAATGCAAAGTAACAATATGCTCTTAACATTAAGGCTTCGCCCAATACGGCATCTTTATGTGCACTTGGTCCGTTACTGTTCATTACCTCTTCAATTACGTTGTTGGTGAGGTAAATTTTATTGTAATAATGGGAATAGGCAGCAGATGGAGAAGCATTAGCTTCCTGATAATCATCTTTGTACATGAAGATAGGGATATATCTTGGCCCCATACTTCCCTGCATTGTAGTGGCATAATGATGAAAATCATCTGTAAGGATATCGGTAAACATATCCTGTCTCTCTGGATATGCCTGTATTACTAAACCTTCATAATCGGCTACATCTTTTAGTTCTAGCCTATTATCATATGGTTTGTCGATAAAACTTTTACATGATGCAAGTAATACGATGGCAATTGCTGTAAAATAAATATTTCTCAATTTCATAATTAATTAGATTAAAGACCGATGGATAACCTCAGTGAATAAGACTTTGGGTTTGGTAGTGCTACTCCGCCAGTTAACAATAGATCAGGGTCAACTCCCCTAAGTTTTTTACTTGCCCAGTAGTACATATTGTTAGCCGATAAGGTTAGCCTTGCACTTTTGATACCTGGTAATTTGCTCAACAGAGATTTGTTAACATCATAGGAAACCATGACCTCACTTAAGCGAAGGTTATTTGCACTGGCAACCCTAAAATCACTTCTGTTGTACGCAACTTCATCCATGTTGGATACAGTCGCCAAATACACACGTTGAATTGTGCTTAGTAAACCTGGTATGTTGGTGTAGTTCTCATCACCAGCACTGCCCCAACGGTAAACCAGATCACCAGATGTAGAAAGGTTATCACCATAATAACGTTCTGCAATTGGATCCATAAATACTTTATGTCCTAATGAGTAGGTTAGGAAGACCCTGAAATCAAATCCTTTGTAAGATAGATTTGTTGCAATTGACCCAGTTGTGGTTGGTTGTCTAGAACCCATATAGGCAATCAGTGACCTGTCTTTTTCTGATGTTGGAATTCCATTAACTACCTGACTGCCCCTTAAAAAGGTTGGTCGGCCATCTGCATTTAAATTATTGTACCTAAAAGCAAATAAACCATCTAATGGATAACCGTTAAGCGGATAACCTGTAGATCTTGTAATTTGAGATAGCAATGCGGATTCTAACTCTCCACGAATAACCTTATTTTTAACATAACCGTAAATTAAGTTGATATCCCATCTTAAGTCGTCCTTATTCAGGATGTTTTTAATACCCAGACTTAAGTCAACACCTCTATTGGTCATGGTCGCAAAATTGATCGTCTTAGTTGTAAAGCCTTCTTCTTGTGCAACATTTACACTGTTTACAAGATCTTTATTTTTACGGTCATAATATTCTGCTACAAGACTAAGTTTGTTAAATAGACCAATGTCAATACCCACGTTTGTGGTATAATCTTTTTCCCAGTTTAAGTTATAAAGTTCTGGAGAAGAGATATTGATACCTACATCGCTATTTGCTTCGTCTAATCTTGTTTTATTGATATAGGAAGCATTTCTTGTTGGAGAAGATTGGTAGGCATTTCCTCTAAGGGCATAACTTCCGCGGATTTTTAGATAATCAATGTTTTGACCTTTATTTATTTTTTGGAACATTGGCTCTCTATCAACATTCCAAGAAACACCCACACTGTAGTTAGGTAAAAATTTAGATCTGTTCAGTTTACCAAACATATTACTGGCATCCAATCTTCCCCCTCCCTCTAAATTGTATCTGCTCAAATAAGAGTATTGAAAATTGCTATAATAGCCCACCATAGTCTGGTGTTGGAAAGATTCTATATATAAACGATCGTCATTTTGTACCGATTGCTGATAAGCTAATGTGTTTGGAGAAATGATTCTTCCTCCATAATACATGTAACCAATCCCCTTGGTATATTTTCTATCGATGCGATCACTTGTAATGTCAATTCCGCCCATCGCATCTAACGAATGTTTGCTCCAGGTTTTCTTTAAGCTAAGTGAGTTTTTGATGTAAAAGAAATTGCCCAAGTTGGCTCTCGCATAAATAAACCCCCCTTTTGGTAAAATCGTTTCTGGCACCGCCAAAGGATCGGTTGGGTCCTTGTATAACAAAGTATTGGCAGTTCTTAAAACATCATTGTAATCTACGCGATAAGCATTTGCCAGATTGGATCTTTCTGTCATGATGTGATCATGGCTATTGTTAGATCGTCTGAATGAAAAAGTAGATTCATATTTAAGCGAACGAGATATTTTAACACTTGGCTTAATGGTTAACTGGATAGCTTGTGCCTTGAGTTCAGTGAAGTTCTCTTTTAATTCTTCAATGATGTTAAATGGAGCATAATTATTTAAATAATACTGATACTCTCCGTTTTCTTTATATGGATACATTGATCTACTGGTGTTCATGGCATATAAAGTAGGGCTGATCTCGAAAGAGCGGTTTACTTCGGAAAATGAGGTTCCGCTATTTAAGGTTCCTGGTGCTCTTTGGTTCCGATGATTCCAATTTAGGTCCAAATCAAGGTCTATTCTTGAAGTGAGGTTCAGTACAGTCCTGAAGTCTGCGGTAATCCTGTCTACGTTAAAACCTACAGCTTGTCCATTATCATTTACATAACTTCCAGAGATAAAATAGGTACTTTTTTCTCCACCACCAGAGAAAGAAAGGTTGTGCTCTTGAAGAAGATTATTGTTAAATAGCACATCGAACCAATCGGTATTTGCCTTTGCAGAACGATCTAATTCTGCATATGCTGCTTTCTGGTCAATCTCTCTCAATGCATAAAGACGATAGGTTTCTGTAAATGCACCAGTAGTAGATGGCCAGTTTGAGTTCGCGAAATAGCCTTTATCGTACAATTCCTTGTAAAATTCCATTTCCTGATAAGAATCCATCACATTGAAATCTTTGATGTTTGGTTTAATTCCAAAAGAAAGGGAAGAGCTATAATTGATGTTACTTTGACCTTTTTTGCCTGTTTTGGTAGTAATGGAAATTACACCATTTGCGGCTCTTGTGCCATACAATGAAGTTGCGGAACCGTCTTTTAAGATCACGATGTCTTCAATGTCCTGTGCATTTAACCCAGCAATGGCAGAACCTAATAAACTAGCGGGGTCGCCAGAATACAGTTGGCTCACGCTTACATTCGCTGGAGAGGTAATTGGAACACCATTTACTACATATAAAGGTTCCTGATTTGCGCTGATTGAAGCATTTCCACGGATCCGGATTTTTGGAGTTGCACCAAAAGTTCCTGAGACACTTTGTACACTTACTCCAGCTGCCGCGCCCTGTAGCATTCTTGAAACATCAATAGCTCCAGAACGATCAATGGTTTTGAGGTCGATTTGACTTACTGATCCTGTAAACTTGGTTTTGTCTATTTTTTGAAATCCTGTGATGACTACTTGGCTTAAGGCATTTTCCTTTGGCTTTAAAATGACCTCCATTCCAGCAGTTGCTGGAACTTCTCTTGGTATATAACCTACATAGTTAAAGATCAATATGGCATCAGGTTTAGATACTGTTATTCTGAATTCACCTTTTTCATTAGTTACCACTTGGGTTTTTGTGTCTTTTTCCATTACAGAAGCACCTGGTAATGGTAATTTAGCTTCATCCAATACTTTCCCAGTAATTACCTGTTGGGCATTTTGATCCTTATTTTGTAGGACGACAGTTCTTTTGGGCTGGATCAGGATGGTTTCATCTTCAATTTCATATTCTAGTGGTTGGTTTGTCAATACTTTATCTAGCGCTTCTTTGATGGTGGCCTTAGAAATAGAAACTGATACTGGATTTGCTTTTTCCAATAAATCCGTATTGTAGATTAACTTATAACCACTTTGTTTCCTAATTTCTCTTAGCACAGAAACTAGGGATGTATTCTTGGCTGAAAGGGTGATACTTTGAGAAAAACTTTTTGCTGAAAGCTGAAGAGACAAGGTGATAGTTAAGATCATAGTCAGTTTTGTGGCTCTTGATATCTTTCTTAACATACTGTTGGAAAATGTCTTGTATTCTTCCAAGCCATACAAAAAATTGTATAGGGAGTTGAACTTCATAAGTTGTTTGTTTAATGGTTTAGGTTAAGTTTGGTTGTTGATCTTACCATAGAGACAGCTATTTAAATGCGTTTGCGATGTCAAGTCTTATGCTGCTATGGCTAGATCAGGAGAAATTTAATTGTGCTTAAATTTCAATTGTTTGTTTCTTGTTTGGTTAAATTTCTACATAGGCTTTCTTCATTTAATGATTTCAATTGTATTGTTAATTACACGAAACTTAAGATCTCCTGTTTTTTCAAGCATCTTAAGAACGGTTGATAGTTTGTTGTTTCTAGAAATAAAAATGTTATATCTTGTTTTGGGTATATCTCTTAAACTGATGTCAATGTCATACCACCTTGATATGTGCATCAGGATGTCTTTTAAATAAGAATCTTCAAATAGGAAATTCCCATCTGTCCATGCAATTGCACTTTCTACATTCCCTTTATTAATTTTTAAACTATTGTTGTCATTTAGTAAATAAGACTGCTCTCCGGGATATAATATTTTCTTATTGCTACTATTTAATACATTCACACTTACCTTACCTTCAATTAGGGTAGTGGCAGTAAAGTCATCATCATCATAAGCTGAAACATTAAATGCTGTACCCAGTACTTCTATCCTTTGAGTACGTGTTTTTACATAAAAAGGAATATTGATGCCATTCTTTTCTAGCTTTTTAATTTTAAAGAAGGCTTCTCCAGAAAGTTCGACGCTGCGTTCATCATCTTTAAAAAATGTTGGGTAGGATAGGGAGGAGTAAGCATTGAGCATTACTTTGGATCCATCAGCCAATTCGATATTAAACTGACCACCTTTTGGCGTATAAATTTTATTGTATTTGAATTCTTTGCTTTCTTGTGCTTTAACTACAAGTTTATATACTATAGAGCCATTAGATTTTTTCTCAATCTTAATTCCAGCTTTGCTCAACAATGATTCATTATGGGCCTGGTCAATGTTGATTACACTTCCATCGGCGAGCAATACATGGGCTTTGGTATTTCCTGGATCTTTGTCTTGTTGCAAATAAGTAAGCTGTTGTTCATTTTGAGTGTTAAAAATTCCTTTATTTTCATAAACCACCAGCAGAGCAACTATAATTACTGCTGCAGCTGCGGAAATAAGCGGCCATAACTTTCTCTTTTTAGGTTCTTCAATTTTAAGTTCGCTTACAATTCCTTTCCAGATGTTGTTTTTTGCAAGTCGAATTTCATGGGGGCTTAGATCAACAGCTTTATCATTGTTCAATTGATGAAGCCAGTTTTTCATGATTTCATCTTCTTCGGTTGAAGATGTTCCTGATTTAATTTTATTGAAGAGTTCTTTTGTATCTTTTGTCATCAAAAATTACTGCTTTTGATGATAAGTCGATTAAGAAAGACGGATTGGGTACAGGATTATTTAATTTTTTAATAAAAAAATAAATAATACAAGAAATTCTTCAACATTAGACTTCAATATTCTTGTTGCGCGCTTCAAATGGGTAGAAACAGTGAGTTCAGAGAGGTTAAATTTCTCTGCAATCTGTTTTGTGCTCCAATGCTCAAACTTTTTGAGTATAAAAATCTCCCTCATTCTGCTTGGCATTTTATTTATACTGGCTTCGATTAGCATTTTTAGGTCTTTTTCTCTAATTAAAAAGTCACTGCCAACCGAGAAATGCTGGTCATTATAGTCATCAGCATGGGCACTGGCGTATTCATTCACAACATATTTGTGTTTATAGCTGTCGAACACTTTATTTAAGACGGCTTTATAGAGGTATGAAGCCAAGTTTTGAATGTCATGAAGTTGGTCTTGCTGTTTATATAAAGAAATGAATATATCTTGTACAATATCTTCTGATTCTTCTTTGTTTTTTAGTTTTTTATGGGCATATAGGAATAATTCTTCGGCATATTTATTAAAAATAGATTCAAATGCAAACTGATTGCCTTTTTTCATGAAAGCTAAGAGTTCTTGATCTGTATATATTTTATTTTTTGTCATTTATTTTAAGAATCATTGCTTTAAACGTTCAGGTAGGATTAGATTTGGAGCAATTGAGAGGAGAAATGATGTTTTAAGGTCATAAAAATCATTTTCGAAGTAAATATATAGATATATTACTAAAACATGCTATTGAGGGACATGTTTAACTATTTTTTTAGTAATATCAAGTGCAACTCATGATTAGGTTGTTTATCAATTAAGATAATGTGCTAGAATTGACACTTTTGTAACATCGTCAATCAGCTATCAATTATTAATTCTTATTTTTCATGCCCAACAGACCTATCGGTTGAACTTTTGGAATAGAAAATATTAGTGACAATTGGATTGATGACGATTTGCGCAATTGCTGCTGGAAATAAGATTGGACCGTATAAGATTCTTAAGCCCAATGGCCATTTTAGCCAAATTACTGTTGTGACAATGAATGCTAATACTTGTGTTAAAATAATGATTATTAACATTTTGATGGAAAGCTTCTTTTGTCGCCTATAAATCACTGCAAATTGAAAAACTAGTCCTAATAAAATAATCAGTGAACTAAAATAGGCTACGATTTCAATAATCTCTGCGAATGATAAGGGGAGTTGATGCATTTGAATGTAGCGTTAATTTTTACACTTTGCAGCCAGTGCTTTTGTATAGGCCTCTGTTAATGTTTTTCCGCCTAGCTTTTTGCATTCATCATAATACTTAATGGCATTAGCGCAATCATTCTTGAAATAATAGCATATAGATAACTTAAATAATAAAGTTTGACTGGTTGGATCGATCTCATAGGCCATTTTCAATAAATTAACGGATCCTGTGAGTTCGGTTTCGTCTTTGTTCGCGTTAAATCTTGATAAGCCGATAGTTGCCATATCAATCATGATATTTGCACTTTTAGGGTTGATAATAATGCCTTCTGTATATAGCTCAAGTGCTTTTGCATGGTCGTTTAAAAGGAAATAGACGCCGCCAAACCCCCAAAATACGTTTTCATTTGTAGGGTCGAGCAACCAAGCTTGGTTAAACCTATATATTGCATTTTTTGGATCTCCCTTTGCTAAAAAGTCGAAGCCATTTTTTACCATATAGTCAGATGCTTTGCGAGCCGTTCCCAATTCGGCCAATGCAGTTTTAGTAAATTCTGCGTCGGCATCTACTTGTTCTTGGGTTTTTGCAAGTCCGCCATATTTAGGCAATAAGCGACTATCTGTTTGTGCTTCTTTTTGCCAGTCGGCATAATTGATCTGCTGAGCGGAGGTGGTAATTGAAATTAAGATTAAAAAAGTGGCGGCAATAAAATATCTCATGGGATGAAGTAGTTTATAATGACTAAATGTATTGATTTATATATTAATTTTTGGTAACAATCCCATAAAAAAAGCCGCCCTTCAGGAGCAGCTTTTCATTATAGATTTATATCAATTATACGTTAAATCTGAAGTGCATGATATCTCCGTCTTCAACTACGTAGGTTTTGCCTTCAACGCCTAGTTTTCCGGCATCTTTACAGGCGGCTTCAGAACCAAGGGCTACGAAGTCGGCATATTTAATAACTTCGGCACGGATAAATCCCTTTTCAAAGTCTGTATGGATTACACCAGCCGCTTGTGGAGCGGTAAAGCCTTTGGTAATTGTCCATGCTCTAACTTCTTGTACGCCTGCGGTAAAATAAGTATATAGGTCTAGTAGGCGATAAGCTGCCCTGATCAATTTGTTTACACCAGATTCGGTGAGCCCTAGATCGGCTAAAAACTCTTGGCGTTCTTCATAGCTTTCCAATTCAGCGATTTCCGATTCGATTTTCGCAGAGATCACCAGGACTTCAGCTTTTTCTTCGGCAACACTTGCTTTTACGAGGTCTACATATTTATTTCCGGTAGTTACTGATGCTTCGTCAACATTGCATACATACATTACTGGTTTTTGCGTAAGGAGGCCTAGGTCTTCAATGAAATCAAAATCGTCTTTTTCTAAAGTTGCGGTACGCACTGATTTTCCTGTTTCGAGATGTGACTTAACTATGGTTAAGATATCAAATGTTCTTTTGGCATCTTTATCGGTCTTTGCCATTTTCTCTACTTTCTGGATCCTTTTCATTACGGTATCCAGATCTTTCAATTGAAGTTCTGTGTCGATAATTTCTCTATCTCTAATTGGATCTACAGAGCCATCAACGTGGATAACATTTCCATCATCAAAACAGCGAAGCACATGGATAATTGCACTTGTAGCTCTAATGTTCCCTAAAAACTGGTTACCTAGCCCTTCTCCTTTTGAAGCTCCTTTTACTAGACCAGCAATATCAACAATTTCAATTGTATTTGGCTGAACTTTATTTGGGTTAACGAGTTCCGCAAGTTTCGTTAAACGATCATCTGGAACGGTAATTACCCCAATATTTGGTTCAATTGTACAGAATGGGAAATTTGCAGCTTGTGCTTTTGCGTTAGATAAACAGTTAAATAAGGTTGATTTGCCAACATTTGGTAAACCAACAATACCACATTGTAATGCCATTTTTGAATTTATTTAGTATGATCCATTAGCTAATTAGCCAATTTGCTAATTCCTAAAAGGCTGCAAAGATATTAATTTTTAGTCCCTTTGCCTAAGAATTTGTGAATGGTTAAATATTTATTATGTTTATGCGATAGTAAATAGCAAAAGAAAGATGGAAAATTTAGAAGAAGTACCTGCAGGCGAAGAGCAAATCAATTTGATTGTTACCGAAGAAATGCGGAGTTATATTTATGAAATGGCAAAATGGGCTAGTTTTTTAGCTATTGTTGGGTTCGTTTTTACTGGTGTAACCATTATTTTTGCGTTAACCGTTGGAGCGGCAACAAACACAAGTCCAGAATTGACGGCCATGCTAGGGCAATTGGGAGCAGCTGGACAAGTTGCTTTAACTATCATTTTCTTAGTGCTAGCTTTTATAATTTTTTATCCAAGTCTGTTATTGTTCAAGTATGCCAATAAGGCTAAGTACGGAGTATTGTATGGTGAACAGGTTAGCTTAAATGAGGCATTTGCCAAGTTAAAATCTCTTTTTAGGTTTTGGGCTATTATAACTATTCTTTATATAGGTTTAAACATTCTGGCATTTCTTTCTACGGTGATGACGAAGGTTGCAGCTGGCTAGTCGGAAAGTCCATGCCAAAGGCATCTCTTTGGGAGAAGTTCGAACACCGATAGCTATCCTATCGTGTGGACACATTAAGCTTTTCTGTCCATAACTTCCTCGTTTCTGCGAGGCACGAAGCAGTCTCCTTGCCAGTTTTGACGCTTATAGCAGCAAGGAGATTATTCAACTGTATCTATTTTTTTCAATGGTGCTCATGAGCTCTCCCACTTCTGCGGGATCGGTTATCTTCGCGAAAAGCTCGCAAAAACGTAACTTCGCTTGACTTAATGACATTGCCCAAAGGGATGCCTTTGGCACAACATTAAAACTTATCGTATAAATGATGCATTAAGCATTATTTCATGAACATGGGTTATGCATCCTCCTAAGTAGCTTTCGTTCAATTTTAAAGAGCAAGCTAGTTTAAAGCCCGAAAACTAGCATATTTCGGACAGTATAAGCCACAAACTTTTCAACCTTCTCCCAAAGGGCAATGTCGTTAAATTAAGCTTTTCTGTCCATAACTTCCTCGTTTCTGCGAGGCACGAAGCAGTCTCATTGCCGGTTTTGACGCTTATAGCAGAAAGGAGATTATTCACCTGTTTCTATTTTTTCAATGGTGTTCATGAGCTCTCCCACTTCTGCGGGATCTGTTATCTTCGCGAAAAGCTCGCAAAAACGTAACTTCGCTTAAATATTGTTATTGCCCAAAGTGATGCCTTTGGCACAACATTAAACTTTTCAACCTTCCAACCTTCAACCTTAAAACTTATTCCAATATAGGACAGACCAATGAACCAATAAAGACTGGGTCTACACTGGGTCTACACTGGACCTACCCTACAGCTCAAAGCCAGCTCTAATAGACAACCACCCCATTAAATACCTTCCAAAATCAACCAAAGCACACCATCCAATAAACCCAGGAGCTTAAGCTATGAAACTGCCAAAGGGGAACAGCCCCCGATAACTATCTAGTCCCAAACAAGCATAACAAATCGTTAATTTGTTCATTAGCTCAATGGTTCATTTGTTTGCTTGTCGCTAAGCATCATGCCCAATGAACAATTCGAACAAATCGTTAATTGTTCATTAGCTCAATGGTTCATTTGTTTGCTTGTCGCTAAGCATCATGCCCAATAAACAATTGAACCAATCGTTAATTGTTCATTAGCAATGCTCATTTGTTTCTTGTCGCTAAGCATCATGCCCAATAAACAATTGAACCAATCGTTAATTAGCAATGCTCATTTGTTTCTTGTCGCTAAGCATCATGCCCAATAAACAATTGAACCAATCGTTAATTTGTTCATAGCTCAATGCTCATTTGTTTTCTTGTCGCTAAGCATCATGTCCAATGAACAATTCGAACCAATCGTTAATTGTTCATTAGCTCAATGGTTCATTTGTTTGCTTGTCGCTAAGCATCATGCCCAATAAACAATTGAACCAATCGTTAATTTGTTCATTAGCTCAATGCTCATTTGTTTGCTTGTCGCTAAGCATCATGCCCAATGAACAATTGAACAAATCGTTAATTTGTTCATTAGCTCAATGGTTCATTTGTTTGCTTGTCGCTAAGCATCATGCCCAATGAACAATTCGAACCAATCGTTAATTGTTCATTAGCTCAATGGTTCATTTGTTTGCTTGTCGCTAAGCATCATGCCCAATGAACTACTGAACCAATGAACCAATGAACCAATGAACCAATGAAAATCAGTTAAAACCTATAAAGGTGTCGACTGTCTAATAGCGACTAGGTATTGCCGAGGAGAAAACGTAATGTTATGGCATTACAATGGTGAAGAGATAGGTAGCAAAAATAACCAGTAGTACTACACCTTGCAGCACATTTGTTTTGCCCGTTGCCAAAGATAGCATGATGGTAAATTGTGCTAATAAGAGCAAAACAGTGGCTTTCATATCAATTCCAAGTGTGATGGTCATTCCGGTGATCATGGCTACTAGTGCCACAGCCGGAATGGTAAGTCCGATACTGGCTAGGGCGGATCCAAGTGCTAAATTGAGACTTGTTTGGAGTCTATTTTTAGTAACGGCCCTGTAAGCTGCTAATCCTTCTGGTAACAGTACTACAGCAGCTATAATTACCCCAACAAGAGATTTTGGAGCACCAATGTTAATTACGGTTCTTTCTATATCTGGGGCGATGGCTTTAGCTAATAAGACTACAATTCCTAAACAAACTAAAAGTAGTATTCCGCTTAGTATAGCTGTTTTTTTACTTGGTGGTGTTGCATGTGCATCTTCATCACCCGAATCGTCTGGTGGCAGAAAAAAATCACGGTGTCTAACGGTTTGCACCATTACAAAAGTTCCATATAAAACCAATGATATAATGGCTACGAAGCCCAATTGTGTGGGGCTGTAGAATGGTCCGGGTTTGCTTGTGGTATAATTTGGTAAAATTAAAGTGAGCACCAATATAGCAGTTAGGGTAACAAGAGCGGCGCTAACCCCATTTAAACTGAACACCTGCTCTTTAAATTTAATGCCGCCAACCAGTAGGCAAATTCCAATTATTCCAGTTAGGATAATCATCACTGCCGCTAAGACGGTATCTCTGGCTAATGCAGTTGTTTCTGGGCCTCCGGTAAGCATTAATGACACAATAAGTGCAACTTCAATGATGGTGATTGCGAGTGCCAGCAAAAGGGTTCCATAAGGTTCTCCAACACTGTGTGCTACAACTTCAGCATGGTGAACGGCCGCTAACACACTCCCTATCAAGCCTGCAATTAAGGCTATGATAAATAGAGACCCTAGATTTAGTGACATTGCAAAATAGGCGAGCCATGCTAAAATAGGGATGAGGATTGTCCAGAGTGGTAATGGTAATCTTTTGATCATAAATTCTTTTCTTAAAAAATATACTTATGATTAACAGCGTAAACTTAGAATTGTTGGTTAAACCTGATATTAGTTGAACATTGGAGGTTGGAATGTTGTGCCAAAGGCATCCCTTTGGGAGAAGGTTGGAAGAGACAAAGTTAAACCTGTTGGTAAATGGTAGGTATATGGAAGAGGTATGATGGAAGATGGAAGATTTTTGAATGTCGGAAGGTTTTAATATAAAAAAAAGTCCCTCTTTTTGGGGAGGGACTAAAATTATTGTGAATTGGTTTTTCTTAGAAAGAAAAATCGTCGTTATCTGTTTTTGGAGAGTGGTTATATTCTGCATTTTCAGAATATTCGTAACGTTTTTCTACAACATCCTGATGAGATTTGATGTACTCAACTGTTTCGGTTAAACCTTCAGTAAACTTTTCGAAATCTTCTTTGTATAAGAAAATTTTATGTTTTACAAATACACCATCCTCTAATCTCTTTTTGCTTTCTGTTAGGGTTAGGTAATAATCGCCTGAACGTGTGGCTTTTACATCAAAAAAGTAAGTGCGTTTACCAGCTCTCACCTTCTTAGAAAAAACCTCTTCTCTCTCTTTGTTGTCAAAATCTCCCATTGTCGTGTATAGTATTAGTTTTTAAGGTTGGGGTAAATATAAAGTAATAATTATTAAAGTTCAAAATAGAAAATGCGTATTGTAATCAATTTTTTAAAAGGGAATGGGAGGATTGACAACAGGAATTGGCATGGACTAAAATGAAAATCCTGTTTAGGTTGTTGTGTTTTCTTCTTCTAGTAGTTGGTTATCATACATTTCTGCATAAACTCCATTGTTTTTGAGTAATTGTTCATGGGTTCCTTCTTCAACAATCTTACCCTCATCGAGTACAATAATTTTATCTGCATTTTTTATGGTAGAGATGCGGTGTGCGATTAAAATGCTTGTTTTTCCCTGCATAATCTTTCCAAGATTGCTTAATATTTCTTCTTCGGTTTTAGTATCTACGGCAGATAGGCAATCGTCGAATATTAATATTTTTGGTTCTTTAATTAATGCTCTTGCGATAGATACGCGTTGTTTTTGTCCACCTGATAGCGTAATGCCCCTTTCGCCCAACATGGTTTCGAACTTCAGTTCAAAATCAATGATATTTTGGTAAACTGCTGCATTTTTAGCTGCGGTTTCAACTTGACCATCTTCTACTTTACTTAGTCCAAAGGCGATGTTGTTTTTAATGGTGTCAGAGAAGAGAAATACTTCCTGTGGTACAAAACCAATCTGATCTCGATAATTGCCAAGATTAAGGTTGCGCAATTCGGTTCCATCAATTTTTATTGCTCCAGAATTTGCATCGTACATGCGCATAATTAAATTGGCGAGTGTAGATTTTCCGGAGCCTGTTCTTCCAATGATGGCTAAGAACTGACCTTTTTGAATGTCGAAACTGATTTCTTTTAAGGCTGTTATCCCAGTATCAGGATAAGTGAAGCTTACTTTTTCAAAGCTAATTTTGCCTTCTAGATGTTTTTCATCGGCATTGCCTGATATGATGTCTGGTTGCAATTTTAGAAACTCGTTTATACGCTTCTGCGATGCTGCGGCTCTTTGAATTAATGTAGTTACCCATCCCAACATGGTAACTGGGAAAGTCAATAAGTTAATATAAATGATAAATTCGGCGATATTTCCAGGAGTGATTGTACCATCAATCACTTGTTCTCCGCCAATATATACTGTTAAAATTGTGCTTAATCCAACTAAAAGTAGCATGGTAGGAAAAAATAGGGCTTGTACCTTTACTAAGTTCATGGATTTGTTTTTATAGGCGATACTTTCTTTGGCAAAGACTTCTTGTGCCTGTTGCTCTCTTACATAAGATTTGATTACCCTAATTCCCGAAAAACGTTCTTGTACAAAACTTGAAAGTCTGGAGAGCTGCTCCTGGATTCTTTCGCTTTTATGGTTGATCAGTGTATTTACATAGTACACGATGACTACGAGGAATGGGAGTGGAAGGAGTGCATAAAAAGCCAGTGTGCCATTTACGGCTACCATAAAAAATATGGCAACAAAGAAAAGTACAAAAGTATTTGTAGCGTACATGATCGCTGGTCCGACGTACATTCTTACTCTGTTCACATCTTCGGTCGCTCTATTCATTAAATCGCCAGTATTGTTTCTGCGATAAAAACCAAGGCTTAGTTTTTGGTAGTGTTCATAGATTTCATTCTTCATATCGTACTCGATATGCCTTGACATGAGGATAATTGTTTGTCGCATGAAGAACAAAAATAAACCTCGAAGCATATAGACGATGAGGATGAGTGCGCCAAAAAACAACAGGTTAAAACTAAAGATGTCGTAAATGAGCTGTTGACGTTCAAAGCCATCGAACAATTGGTAAATGGTAATATTTTCGGTAATGAGGTTGAATGCGTGTCCAACAACCTGAGCTGGGATTACTTGAAAAAGATTGGATACAATTACAAAAATAATTCCTGGAATAATTCTCCACTTGTATTTTAAAAAGTATTTATTAAGAAATCGAAGCTCTTTCATGCGTGGTAAAGTTAGCCAAAAGAGTTTCTTTTTTAGTGCTAGTTTAAATTTATGTTAAAAAAATGATGATCATTTTTTAAGGACAATGTTTGTTTTTGAGGACCTAGCTTAGGTATAGCTTAAAAGAAGAAACAAAGTCTTGGTTGAAAAAGAGGGATAAATGAGTTATTGGATAAAATTTAAACAGTTTCTTAATAAAAACAAAGTAAAATAATCGTTTTTTTATCTTAATTTTGCGAACGTTAATTCAATAAATTTGTATGTCTGATAATAGTGCTAGCGTAACTTCTGTCTTAGATCAATTGAGTGCGAGTGGCCACAAAAAAGTGGTTTTTTGCAATGATCCTGATACTGGGTTAAAAGCTATTATTGCAATTCATGATACCACGTTAGGTCCGGCTTTAGGTGGGACGAGGATGTTCAATTACAATACTGAGGCGGAGGCTTTAGAGGATGTTTTACGTTTATCTAGGGCAATGACCTATAAATCTGCTATTACTGGATTAAATTTAGGCGGAGGTAAGGCTGTAATCATTGGAGATTCGAGGAAGATGAAATCTGAGGCTTTGATGCGCAGTTATGGTCGCTTCATTAAAAACCTCAACGGGGAATTTATCACAGCAGAGGACATGGGTACTACTACCAGGGACATGGAGTATATCCGTATGGAGACCGAACATGTTACGGGTGTTCCGGAATCGATTGGTGGGGCTGGAAACCCTGCTTTGTATACAGCAAAGGGTGTTTTTCTTGGAATTAAAGCCTGTGTTAAGGAGGTTTTCGGAACGGATATGCTTGCGGGTAAATCTGTTGTTGTGCAAGGAATTGGGAATGTAGGTGAGCATCTGGTTGATTTATTGAGGCAAGAAAACGTTGAAGTTTACATCAGTGACATTAACCAAGAGCGTTTACAAGAGGTTGCTAGAAAATACAAAGCCAAGCCGATTGATGCAGATAAAATATTTACCATTGGTGCTGACATTTATTCGCCTTGTGCTTTAGGGGCTACGGTTAACGATAGAACCATTAAAAATATGAAGTTCTCAATCATTGCAGGTTCGGCAAACAATCAGCTGGCGGATGAGGAGGCACATGGACAATTGCTATTAGAAAAAGGAATATTATATGCACCAGATTATTTAATTAATGCTGGGGGGTTAATCAATTGTTATTCTGAATTAACTGGTTTCGGAAAAAAACGTACGATGCAGTTAACAGAACATATCTATGAAGCAACTCGTGGCGTTATTAAATTGTCAAAAACAGAAAGAATACCAACAAATTTGGCTGCTGCACGGATAGCCGAAAAAAGAATAAACGATATTAAAAAAATAAAATCATCCTATTAATTATAAACGGTAAAAATTACCACTCGTTCTTACATTCATGTTAAACAGAAGGCACCTAAGAATAAAAGCTTTGCAAAACATTTTTGCTTGGCACATGACAGATAAAAAAGATAGCGTAAGCAGTCAAAAAACTTTAATGCAAAGTATTGATAGTGTTTACGAAATGTACATTCGTATGCTTGCCTTATTGGTAGATGTAACAGAATATACAGCAATTGATGCAATTGAAAGAGCAAATAAACATTTGCCAACTGCTGAAGATTTAAATCCAAATCAGAAATTACTGCACAACAAGTTTATCTCGATTTTAAAACAAAATCCGGCATATGCAGCAGCGGTAAACAAATACCAGGTTAATTGGCATGCTGATCCAGAATTGGTTAAGGAAATTTTCAATAAACTAAAGGAGACAAAAGAGTACGCTGCTTATTTGGCTGAAGAAGGAGAAACCTTAGAAAGTTCTAAAGAAATCATCAAATACATCTTTCGCAAGGTTTTACTTAAAAACTTGAATATCATACAGGCGTTTGAAGATCGCTTTATTAACTGGTCTGTAGATCGTGAGGTAATGCAAGGTATGATTGCCAAAACAATAAAGAATTTTACTTCGGAGGACCCTTTTAAAAATAAATTGACGCCAATTAGTGCTGATTGGGATGAGGATAGTAAGTTTGTGAAAGATTTGTTCATTTATACTTTGAAAAATGACAATGCTTACCAAGAACTTATCGCAGAGCGCACTAAAAACTGGGAATCGGAAAGGATAGCACTAATGGATACCATTTTAATGAAGATGGCTATCTGCGAGTTGATGAATTTTCCATCAATTCCTGTTAAGGTAACCATTAATGAGTATTTAGAATTGTCTAAAGATTATAGTACACCAAAAAGTAACTCGTTTATTAATGGTATCTTGGATAAGATTTTAAGCGATTTAAAACGAACAAATAGTATTAAGAAAATAGGAAGAGGATTAATTGAAGAGTAAATCATGAAAAAATTATTGATGATTGGATTGGCTGTTGCAATGTTTACTGCCTGTACACAAAATAAAGAATCGAAAACTGACGAGAAGGTAGCTGAGGCTGTAGAAGGAAGTGTTGCAGCGACTGATGCACCTAAAGTTAAATTCGAGAAAGAGGTTTATGATTTTGGTGTAATTCAAGAGGGTGAGAAAGTGCATTATAACTTTAAATTTAAGAATGAAGGCAAAACACCTTTAATTATCACTAATGCTTCTGCAACTTGCGGATGTACTGTGCCAGAATATCCTACGGCACCAATCAAACCTGGAGAAGAGGGAGAGATTAAGGTGATTTTTGATAGTACTGGAAAAAATGGTATGCAAGATAAAGTGGTAACGCTCGTTTCTAATGCAAACCCTGTGGCCAATAGATTACATTTGGTAGGCGAGGTTAAGGCGAAGAAGTAGGAGCTGGCCAAAGGCTGATAGTCATGGCTCATTGATTCGGTGCTTGTACATTTAAACTATTGACCATTAGCTATGGGCCATCGACCAACAAGGCAACAATAAAAAATTAATATAAAAACAAATATAATGACATCAACACTATTATTAGAGACACAAAATAGCCTTACTGGAATGCTTATTCCATTGGTTTTAATCATGGTTGTATTTTATTTCTTTATGATTAGACCTCAGGTTAAAAAAGCAAAAGAACATAAAAAACTAGTAGAAGGTTTAGGTATAGGAGATAAAATTGTAACCACAGCAGGAATTCATGGTAAAATTGTAGGGGCTAATGACACTACTTTTTTAATTGAAGTAGAAGGTGGGACGAAAATTCGTTTTGATAAAACGGCTGTTTCTTTAGAAGCTACTAAAGCTGCTACAACCCCAGTAACTACGAAAGTTACTTCAACAAAAGCATAATTAAATTTCTTAAAATTAAAGAGCCGTTCTTTCGTTATTTCGGGAGAGCGGCTTTTTTTTGTAGTTTTACATTATGCCATTCATTAAATTAACCAAGGTAGAACGTAAAAGAATTGTAGTAATGATTACCTGTGTAATCTGTGCAATTGCCACTTGGTTATATATAGCGCTAGATCAAAAGTATCCCTATATTGTTAAAACCCAGATTTTATATAAGGACGAGCCTCAAAAAAAAGCATTTAAGCCGTTACAGCCTGATGTTGTTGATTTAAAAGTTGAAGGAACAGGTTGGCAATTGCTGTTTTCTAGATTGCATATCAGGCCTCAGTCGGTTACCGTAAGCTTGGCAAAGTTAAACACCCATAATTATATTCTGTTTTCTGAACAATTGACGCAGGTGAACAGGCAATTGGAGACTTCACAAAAAATAATATCAATTAAACCAGATACCTTATATTTTGATTTTTCTAAACGAACAAGTAAGCGGGTACCGTTAAAATTATTATCTAAATTAAGTTTCGCAAAGCAATATGGGATTGCTAATGAGGTGAAATTAACACCATCATATGTAAACATCTCTGGGCCTCAAGATGAACTTGCCAAAATTTCATCATGGTATACGGATACTTTGAAGTTAAATGATTTACAAAAGACCTCAACGAGTAAGATTTCTATTCAAAAGAATAGTTCAAATAATATTAATATTTATCCCAGTAGTGTAAGTGTCAGGATTCCGGTTGATGAGTTTACCGAGAAAACGGTAGAGGTACCTTTGAAAGTCATTAATAACAATGATTTTTATAACCTTAAGCTTTATCCGAAAAAAGTTGCGGTAACTTTTATGGTTTCTTTATCTAGCTATGCTGAGGTGGATGAAGATTTTATTGAGGCTGTTGTTGATGTAAATGAATGGAAGGAACTAAATCACCATCAACTTACGGTCAAAATTAGCCGTTTTCCAGCTTATTGCAGATTTATAAAGGTAGTGCCCAACAAAGTTAATTTTATCATTGAAAAATAATGCTTAAAGTAGGGATCACAGGGGGAATTGGGAGTGGCAAAACTACGGTTTGCAAGGTTTTCGAGATTTTAGGCATACCTGTTTTTTATGCTGATACCGTCGCTAAACAGATCATGGTAACTGATTTGATTTTAATTGAAGGGGTCAAATCTGCTTTTGGGGCGGAAAGTTATACTGTTGATGGTTTTTTAAACAACAAACATATTGCAGGTATTGTATTTGAAAATAAAGCGGAATTAGCTAAGTTGAATGCCCTAGTTCATCCCGCTGTCTTTAGGGCTTTTGATGAATGGGAAAAAACGATCTCACCCAATGTACCTTATACACTCAAGGAAGCGGCATTGCTCTTTGAGAGCGGCTCTTACAAAATGTGTGATCTTAATATCCTTGTAAAAGCGCCATTATCTGTCAAAATTACAAGGATAATGCAACGTGACCAGGCAACTGAGGCTCAGGTATTGGCAAGGATGGATAAACAGCTTACAGATGAGCAAAAAGCGCCAATGGCTGATTATTTTATAGACAATACAGAAAGCTCATCAATTATTTTACAAGTCTTAGCTTTACACCAGCAGTTTCTGAATCTTTAACTGCTAATTTATAATGATGTCAAACGCCACCACTATTATTGATGATTTTATCGTTCAAACTAAAATTGGACTTTTTTGCAGTTATGGGAACTTCTACCTTGATCCAAAAGAACCCGTAGTTGATGCTGTAATTTCCCATGCACATGGCGATCATGCAATAGGTAATAATCAGCATGTTTATTGCACAACGGCAACGGCCGCCTTTATGAAACATCGGTATAAAAAATTTGCTGCAGGTGAATTTCATCTTAAAGATTATCGATCACATTTTCATTTAAATGGGGTTGAAATCAGTTTTTATCCAGCAGGACATATTCTTGGCTCTGCATTGGTACTGATGAGGTATAATGGTGTAAATTATCTGTATACAGGTGATTATAAATTGGAGGAAGATGATACCTGTGAAGCTATTCAATTTGTGGATGCAGATGTGCTCATTACCGAAACAACATTTGCAAATCCATCAACTGAACATCCTGATGCGATTGATGAAATTAAAAAATTGAACGACATTAAGGGTAATGTGATGTTAGGTGCCTATGCTTTGGGCAAAAGTCAGCGTTTAATTGCCATGATCAATAAACATTGTATTGATAAAAGGATATTGGTACACCATAGTATTATGCCGTTTGTGAAAATTTATGAAGAAATGGGGATCGAGCTGGGCAAATACGAGATGTACGATAGAAAGGTAATGAAGAACAACTCTTCTGGCTTGATCTATATTGTACCGCCAATGGTTTTTCATAGCTATATTAAAGCGATTAATGTGGTGAGAATTTTTGTGACGGGTTGGAAACATCTACAAAACAATCAGGCTATACAATTGTATATTTCTGATCATGTAGATTGGAAAGCAATCTTAAAAACAGTAGAAAATGTGAAACCTAATGAGGTTTGGACAACACATGGAAGTGGAACGCAGTTGCAAGCTTATTTTGAGGGTAAATTGGTCGTTAAATTGCTTAATTAATGGAAGAAGGTGTTGATTATTATTTCAATGAACAGGGGCTAATGGTCTTTACAGCAGCATATCACCTAAAAAGAGGATATTGTTGTAAAAATAGATGTAAACATTGTCCGTGGAATTATGGGAAAGAAAATAAGCAAGCCACCTCAAAACCCATTACTAAGCAATTGAACTTAAATGATCCACCTAGAGAAAAAGACAAAGATTCACAAGTTTGAGAATATTTTCCAGCAAACGCTTGGTAATATTACGCATACCTATCATTGGAAAAATCAGCAAATTAGGGATTTATTGTTGCCCTATGGGATTACCCAACAACAATATCATGTATTGTCTATATTAAAGGGGCAATATCCAAGTCCTTCAACGGTTAATCTCATTAAGATGAGCATAAGAGATAAAATGAGTGATATTTCAAGAATTATAGATCGTTTGCTTTTTAAGGGTTATGTAGAAAAAACAGCTAATCATTATGATAAACGAGCTGTTGATGTTGTTATTTCTGATAGGGGCTGGTCATTGTTGAAAAAGATAGAGCGGGAGGTTGATTTTTCAGATATTATTCAATCCAACCTTACTTTTGAGGAGGCCGCTCAACTCCAGTTATTGTTGGATAAGATGAGGAGGTAAGGGTTGGGGGTAATGGTTGATAGCTGATGGTCAATAGTTAATGCTTTTTGCCACAAGCATCCCTTTGGGAGATGGCGATATGACAATCTAGCAATGACTCTTACTTAATGTGCTGCTGCATAGAATCCTGTTAATGCTACACCAATTCCAAGTAAAACTGCAAGCATTTTCCGTTTATTGATTTTATGGTCGGCACTTGATTCGAAGAGGATCGTGGTAGAGATATGTAAAAATATCCCGATTACTATACCCATTACTTTATTAAAATAAGGTTCCATACCTCCAATGCTACCATTGCTTAAGCTTAGGCTGAAATAATATCCGGCGGGTGCCATGACGGCAAAAAGGCTAATGTAAAAAACGACTCCTTTGGCTTTAAAATGGTTTTGGACCAAGATGCTCGCTAATGCAAATGCTGCAGGAATATGGTGTAAAGCGATTCCGAAAATTAGCTCATTGTTATGATCCTTCGCTAAGGGCATTCCTTCTAGAAATGCATGCAGACATAAACTGATCATTATTCCCCATGGGAAAATATGTCCATCCTGATGTTTATGGATGTGTCCGTGTTCTACACCTTCGGAAAACTGTTCTAAAAAAATCTGCAATAGGAACCCAATTAAAATGAAAATCCCGATTTCTTCTTTATCGGTTCCACTATAAGCTTCAGGAATTAAGTGTAATACGGTGATTGCAAATAGATATGCACCACTAAAAGAGAGGATCAGTTTTAAGGTTTGGGATTTATCATTCTTAACAAAAAAAATGGCCAATCCGCCTAAAAAGGCACAAAAAAACAAAACGATGAATTTCCAGATTTCCATTATGCTACAGGGCGTATTTTTTTATAAATATAAAAAGTAAATAGACCAATGCAGGTGCCTAATAATGCACCAACGATGGTATCAATAGGATAATGAACTCCTACATAAATTTGTGCAAAGCTAATGATAAATGCCCATCCTAAGCTCAAAGGTAAAATTGGCTTCCATTTTTCATAAAATAGGCCAATCAAAAAGACGGCTATTCCAAAGTGATTGGTGGCATGGGAGGATGGAAAGCTTTTGCCACTTCCACAAGGGACGCGATGGATAATTTTGTTAGCTAAACTAATTTCATTGCATGGACGTACTCTTTCAACAGCGGGTTTAATGATTCGGGAAGCGATGAGATCTCCCAATCCGAATGTTACCAATAACATTAAGATCATGTAATAGCCCGTTTTTTTATGCTGTTGGATGCAAAATATAACGATAAAGAGGTAAAGAGGTGACCAGAAGAACCGGTTCCTCATTAGGGGCATTATTACATCGAAAAAATCATTGCTTAACCCACGATGAATTTTCAGGAATAACTCGGTATCAAACTGCTGAAGTTCTGTGATCATGCTTTTTTACAAACAAGAATTAAACGATCTGACTTAATTTCGTCAAACGGTTCAAGTCCATAACTTCCAAATATTTCGGTAATGACCAGTCCGCTTTTGGTTAACATGCGTTCAAAGTCTGCCAAAAAGAAAGCTTGAACCCTTTCTTCAAATGCATAAACCTTTAATTTATGTTCAAAGTTAATGTGTTTGATGATTTTACCTTCTGAAACGAACTTATGGAGATGGAATTCAATACCGTCTATGGTTTTGGTCTCCTGATTGGTTAAGTTCTTGATAATTTTTTGTGTATTGAAATAATCAATAACCAATGTCCCATCATGTTTGAGACCTTTTCTGAATGCTTTTAAAGCATTTACGTGATCCTTTTCAGTATCAAAATAACCAAAGCTGGTAAAAAGATTTAAAGCTATATCAAAGTAATTGATGTAAGACAGCTTACGCATGTCATGCACATAAAAATGTAGGTTCTTCTGTTCAAATTGTTGTGCATATTTGATGCTTTGTTCAGAAAGGTCAATTCCTGTAACATCATAGCCTTTTTTGTTCAAATAGATGGCATGTCGACCTCTACCGCAGGCGATGTCTAGGATATGACTATTTGTTTTGGGCTTTAGATAGGCGGAAAGATTATCGATCAAAAACTCTGCCTCTTCATCATTTCGCTGACTATATAAAATGTGGTAATAGGGAGAATTAAACCAATATTGAAACCATTTTCGCTGCATTCCGCTAATCAATTAACATTTTTAAAGTACAAATATAATACTTTGTACTTCAACAGCTATGATTTAAATTTTTTAAGCGGAATCGTTTTTGTTAGATATTACCTTAAACTGTGTGATTAATCCGACCTTTTTCCTTTAAATTTTTATTATTTTTGAAAAAAATTATAGGACTTGACATTAATAAAATCTATTTCCGGAATTAGGGGGACCATTGGCGGAAAAGCGGGTGATGGTTTAACACCAATTGATATTGTAAAATTTACCGCTGCTTATGGTTCTTGGGTGATCAATAAAACCCAGAATAAAAGAATTGTAATAGGTCGTGATGCCCGTATTTCTGGCGACATGGTGAAAAACTTGGTGATTGGCACACTTCAGGGATTGGGAATAGAAGTGATAGATTTAGATCTATCGACTACGCCAACAGTTGAAATTGCCGTTCCACTTGAAAATGCAGGTGGAGGGATTATCTTAACCGCAAGCCATAATCCTAAACAGTGGAATGCGCTTAAATTGCTCAATGAAAAGGGTGAATTTATCAGTGATATCGACGGCAAGGAAGTTTTAGATATTGCCGAAAATGCTGATTTCGCTTTCGCTGATGTAAATGAACTGGGCAAAGTCATTTCCAATGATACCTACCTTCAAAAACACATTGATGTTATCCTTGCACTTCCATTGGTGGATGTAGCAGCAATTAGAAAGGCGAATTTTAAAATTGTAATTGATTGTGTGAACTCTACAGGTGGTATTTTTGTTCCGGCACTGCTTAAGGCTTTAGGTGTAGAAACGGTATTTGAGCTTTATTGTGAGCCAAATGGTGAATTTCCACATAATCCAGAACCTTTACCAGAGAATTTAACAGAGATTTCTAAGGTAGTGCAGGCCAAACGTGCTGATCTAGGAATTGTTGTTGATCCAGATGTTGACCGTTTATGTTTTGTAAATGAAGACGGAACTATGTTTGGTGAAGAATATACTTTGGTGGCAGTGGCAGATTATATCCTCAAAAATACCCCAGGTAATACTGTTTCTAACCTATCATCAACGCGTGCATTAAGGGTTGTAACCGAAAAAGCAGGGGCTGAATATCATGCGGCTGCAGTTGGGGAAGTTAATGTGGTAAACCAGATGAAGGCAACCCAAGCCATAATTGGTGGCGAAGGCAATGGTGGGATAATTTACCCAGAACTACATTACGGGAGAGATGCTTTGGTTGGAATTGCTTTGTTCTTGACACACTTGGCGAAGGTGGGTACAACAATTTCTTTGTTGAGAAGCACTTATCCATCCTATCATATTTCTAAGAATAAAATTACGCTTACACCAGAAATGGATATCGATGCGTTATTGATTAAAGTACAAGAGAAATATAAAAACGAGAGAATCAGTACAATAGACGGGTTAAAGATTGATTTTGAAAACGAGTGGGTGCATTTACGTCGTTCTAATACTGAACCGATTATCCGTATCTATAGTGAAGCTGAAAATGAAACTGTAGCTGAAAACCTAGCTAAGAAAATCATATCAGACATTAAAGAAATTTTGCAACTGAACTGATAAAATTCCGAAAGCTACTTTAATGATTAGGGATAGCTTTATATCGGTATACCTATAATCATGATAGCTTTGATACCACTGTTAACAAATTTATAAAAATGAAAAAAGTTTATTTAGATAATGCCGCAACTACACCACTAGATCCTGCAGTAATTACAGAAATGACTAATGTAATGCAGAATTATTATGGAAATCCTTCTGCTATCCATGCATTAGGGCGTGAGGTAAGAACTTTGGTAGAGAAAGCTAGAAAGACAGTTGCTGGGTTATTAAATGCATCACCATCAGAAATATTTTTTACTTCAGGAGGTACGGAAGCTGATAATACTGCTATTCGTTGCGGGATTTCTGCATATGGGATCAAACATGCGATCACTTCTAAGATTGAGCATCATGCGGTAGAGCATACGTTAGCAATGTTGTTAAAAGATGGTGTAATTGATAAATTAAGCTTTGTAAACATCGATGAAAAGGGTAAGATTGATTACGACCATTTGGAAGAATTGTTGCAAAATAACGAACGGAGCTTTGTATCATTAATGCATGCTAATAATGAGTTGGGTACATTAACTGACATGGAGAGAGTTGGTGATATCTGCGAAAAATACAATGCAATTTATCATGCAGATACGGTTCAAACTATGGGACATTACCAACATGATGTACGCAAGCTTAAAGCTCATTTTATTGTTTGTGCTGCACATAAGTTGCATGGTCCAAAAGGCGTTGGCTTTTTATTTGTAAACAGCAACATCAAAATACCACCAATGATTTATGGTGGTGCACAAGAACGCAATATGCGTGGTGGAACCGAAAATGTTTATGGCATTGTTGGTTTAGCCAAAGCTCTAGAAATTGCTTATGCAGAAATGAGTGAACACCAGAACTATATTCAGGGCTTAAAAGATTATCTAAAAGAGCAGTTAATTGCCGAAATTCCAGGAATAGCTTTTAATGGCGAAACTGAGGCTTCCAAAAGCCTTTATACCGTTTTAAATGTTTCGTTTCCGGAAATGGATATGGCCGATATGTTATTGTTTAATTTGGATATCAATGGTATTTGTGCTTCTGGTGGAAGTGCATGCTCATCTGGTTCAAACATTGGATCGCATGTTTTGAATGGGATCAATGCAGATCCAAATCGTCCATCAGTTCGTTTTTCATTTAGCAAATATACAACCAAAGAAGATCTTGATTATGTAATTGAAAAGGTTAAAATGGTGGTAAAACAGAATGCTTTGGCATAATAATTTTCTTTGAAAAAAATAATATAATTACAAAGGTCATGGATTTAAAATCCATGACCTTTGTAATTTAAGTTCAAACAATCCTTTTTCTTCATTGTTATTTTCCTACATCTTAACTATAATATTATGGAAACGAACAATGAAAAAGACAGTGCAATTAAAAAAGATGCAACTGTAACAGATACAAATCAGGAAACTCCTCGTAACGAGGAAAATGTTGAAAAAAACTCATCTTCGAAGGTGACCAGTAATTTCGAAAAGAAACATGGTCGTACGAGCAATTCATTTGGTGATGGTCATGAGCCAGGAACACTTCCAGGAACTGGAATATAAAATCTGAAAATATTTTATTAATTTGAACCACGATCTTTATCGTGGTTTTTTAATTTATAGGTATGCAAAGAAGACAATTCATCCAAAATTCAGCATTAGCAATGGCGATGCTTTCTCTATATAAAACCGATGTTTTTGCAAATACTGCTTTGGCAAGGGCATATCAGTTCAAACCGCTTCGCAATGATGTTGGGATGTTTACCGAAAAAGGTGGTACCATTGCATGGTTAAATGGGAGTAGTGGTTTTGTAGCTATAGATTCACAATTTCCGGATACGGCAGTTCATGTAATTGAAGAGTTAAAAAAATTAGGTAATAAGCCATTTAAATATTTACTTAATACCCATCATCATGGGGATCATACAGCAGGGAATATTGCTTTTAAAGGTTTGACGGAACATGTAGTTGCTCATCAAAATGCTTTAATCAACCAAAAACTTGCTGCCGAAAAGGCCAAGAATGAAGATCAACAACTTTATGCAGATGTTACTTTTGGCAAGGGGTGGAAAGCTCCAGTTGGCAAGGAGAAAATCAGTGCTTTTTACTATGGATCAGGTCATACCAATGGCGATGTAATTTATCATTTTGAAAATGCGAATATTGTACATGTTGGAGATCTGGTTTTCAATCGCCGTTTTCCATATATTGACAAAGACAATGGCGCACACATTGGCAATTGGATTAGCGCACTAGATAAAATTTATAATCAGTTTGATAAAGATACCTTGTTTATTTGGGGCCATAGTTTAGACCCTGAGAAAGTAACTGGAAACAAAGAGGATGTAAAGGCCTTTCAAAATTATTTACAGTCGTTAATGGCGCTGGTAAGTTCTGAAATCAAGGCAGGCAAAACCAAAGAAGAGATCCTTAAAATTACAAGTATTCCTGCTGCTCCAGAGTGGCAAGGTGATGGAATAACCAGGAGTTTAACTGCTGCCTATACGGAGTTAACTGTTGGTTAACTATATGCAGGTATTGGTTCATTAGTTCAATTATTCATTGGTTCAATTGTTTATTAGGTAGATAAGACAAATAATATAATTTCATATATGGGATTTATGTTTATGAAATAATTTTTAATTTATAAACATTCTATATTCAAAATATTTCCTTTTCTTAATCTTAATTCTCTTAGGCCTAAAACATTATCAACTATATTTGCTAAACTCTAATCCTATTCAGATGGATGATTTTTTAGCAGCTCGTTCCCAAATGGCCCTTTCCCTGGGCTTTCATATTGTTTATGCTTGTATTGGTATGGTTATGCCTTTTTTTATGGCTGTATCGCACTATAAATGGCTTAAAACGAACAATGAAACTTATAAGCACATCACCAAAGCTTGGAGTAAGGGTGTAGCCATTTTTTTTGCTACTGGTGCAGTTTCGGGAACAATGCTTTCATTTGAATTGGGCTTACTGTGGCCAACTTTTATGGAACATGCGGGACCAATATTTGGAATGCCATTTTCATTAGAAGGAACGGCATTTTTTATTGAGGCTATAGCTTTGGGTTTTTTTCTATATGGGTGGGATAAACTTAATAAGTGGTTTCATTGGTTTACGGGAGTTGTAGTTGGTGTAAGCGGATTGGCCTCAGGAATTTTGGTTGTCGCTGCTAATGCTTGGATGAACAGTCCGGCAGGTTTTGATTTTGTAAATGGTGAATACCTTAATATAGATCCAATTAAGGCTATGTTTAACAAAGCATGGTTTACGCAGGCCCTACATATGTGTTTGGCTGCTTTTACAGCTACTGGTTTTGCGGTTGCTGGTGTTCATGCATTAATGATATTGAGAAAACAGCATGTTGAATTTCACTACAAAGCCTTTAAAATTGCGGTGGTTTTCGCAACAATTGCTGCAATATTACAGCCTATTAGTGGCGATATTTCAGCAAAAGATGTGGCTAAAAGGCAACCAGCCAAACTTGCCGCAATGGAAGCGCTCTATCATACGCAACAGCCTGCCCCATTATTGATTGGTGGGATTGTTGACGAGAAAAATAAAAGTGTAAGTCATGCTATTGAAATTCCGGGAGCCTTGAGCTTTTTAGCCTGGGGAGATTTTAAATCTGAAGTTAAAGGACTGGATAAAATTCCAGAAAATGATCAACCACCGGTAGCCGTAACACATTATGCTTTTCAGATCATGGTTGGAATAGGTAGTCTTTTAGTGCTGATCTCCCTCATTTACTTTGTGTTGTTGTTAAGGAAAAAATCAATTTTAGATCGAAGATGGGTATTGAAGCTGTTTGTACTGTCTATCCCGCTAGGTTATATCGCTTTAGAGGCAGGTTGGGTAGTTACAGAAGTGGGTAGGCAGCCTTGGATCATTTATGGCATTATGAGAACCAAAGATGCTGTTACACCGATGCCCGGGATTGCTTGGTCATTTTATCTCTTTTCGGCTATTTATGCCTCTTTAAATGTAATTGTAATCTTTCTGCTTTACCGACAGATTAAGATGGTTCCAAAACTGTACAGTCAACCTAAAGTTTCACCTAACCTAGAAGCAGAGTAATATGGATTATGTAATCATAACTTTTTTATGCTTGGCAATTCTCCTTTATTTTTTGCTAGGTGGTGCTGATTTCGGAGCTGGAATTATAGAATTATTTACTTCTGCTAAGAATAGAAGTAAAACACGTAAAACGATGTACCATGCTATTGGACCAGTTTGGGAAGCAAACCATATGTGGTTAATCATCACAATTGTTATTCTATTTGTGGCATTTCCAAAAATATATAGTATGATGTCTATTTATCTACATATTCCCTTAGCAATTATGCTTATTGGTATTATAGCAAGAGGAACGGCTTTCGTTTTTAGGCATTACGATGCGGTTAAAGATGAAATGCAGGAGGTCTATAATAAAATATTCATTTACTCTAGCTTTGTAACTCCGTTGTTTCTAGGCATTATTGCGGGTAGTGTACTTTCTGGAAAAATAGATCTCGATGCAAAAGACTTTGCAACGGCATATGTTTACAGTTGGCTAAATTGGTTTTCCATTGCGGTTGGATTGTTTACTGTAGCCTTATGTGGTTTTTTGGCATCTATTTATTTAATAGGAGAGAGCAAAGTAGAGGAAGATAAAAAACGTTTCATTAAAAAGGCTGAATTCATGAACGTGGCGGCAGTAGTTTTTGGCTTTATGGTTTTTGTTGCAGCTGTATTAGAAGATGTACCCTTAATCAGTTGGGTGTTTAAAAACCAAATAGGGTTTGGAGCGGTGATTTTGGCAAGTTTATCCCTTGTTTTACTTTGGTATTTATTATTAAAAGGAAAAACTAAGATCTTGCGCTTGCTAGCTGGATTTCAGGTGACGATGATATTAGTGGCAATAAGTTATGCGCATTTTCCCAATTTTATTCGTTTAAAAAGTGGAGATGTAATTTCACTTTTCGAAAGTATTGCACCAATTAAAACAGTAGAAACCCTTGGATGGGCATTGGTATTGGGAAGTTTTTTGATTTTACCTTTTCTAGGTTATCTATTTTATAAATTTCAACAAAAGGAAGAGTAAAAGGAAGTCCGTGCCAAAGACATCCCTTTGGGAAAAGTCTGAAAGTTTAGATGTTGATAGCGATGGGTTTGAAGGTTGAAAAGTTGGGAAGTTGAAATGTTTTTGAAAGTTGGAAGGGAGCACACAAAACCCTTAATCTGTGGCTGTCATTTAACATCAGGCACCACAAAAAAGCCACAGATACAAAGTTTAATCGAAAAAATCTGTGCATCCGTGGCTACTATTAATCGTGTAGTAAGTTCTTAATTCTTCATCATCTTTAGAAATGTAGCTAGCTTTGCTTTCATTTGTCTTCTGTCTACAATAAAATCTAAAAAGCCATGTTCCAATACAAATTCTGAGGTTTGAAATCCTTTAGGGAGATCTTTTTTGATTGTTTCTTTAATTACACGGGGACCAGCGAAACCAATTAGCGCCCCTGGTTCTGCAATATTGATATCGCCCAGCATGGCATAAGAAGCAGTTACTCCTCCGGTTGTAGGGTCTGTTAACAGGGAAATGTAAGGTATTTTTGCCTGGCTCAATAAAGCCAATTTAGCTGATGTTTTTGCCATTTGCATCAATGAGAATGCGGCCTCCATCATTCTGGCTCCCCCAGATTTAGAAATCATTAAAAAAGGAACCTTGTTTTTGATACTATAGTCAATTGAACGTGCAATTTTTTCACCAACAACTGAACCCATTGAGCCACCGATAAAAGCAAAATCCATACAGGCAACCATCAGCTCTTGTCCATCTACCTTTCCATGAGCTGCACGGATGGCATCTTTCAAGCCTGTTTTAGCAGTTGTTTCTATAATTCTATCGGTATATGCTTTACTATCTGTAAAATTTAGGGGATCCCCTGATGTTAAATTTGCAAAAAGCTCTGTAAATTCATTATTATCAAAAAGAACTTGGAAATATTCTTTCGATCCAATTCTTAAGTGGTAATCACAATAGTGGCAAACGTATTTATTCTCTGTTAAATCTGCGCTATGTAATGCTTTTTTACAGTTAGGACATTTATTCCACAATCCATCTGGTGCTTCTTTCTTTTCTTCAGTTGTGGTACTAATTCCTTTTTTCTCTCTTTTAAACCAAGCCATATTACTTTTAAAAATGCGAGTACAAAGAAACGAAAAAAATATTTAACTATAATAGATTTGAGCATCAGTATCATTAATTGTTGAATTGTATGATTATTAAGCTTGTTGGGCCTATCTTTTTAGCAAATGTTAATAACACAATTCCGCAATAAAACATTGGATTTTAGCAATTTTTACAATTATTTTTATAACTTCGGCAGATACAAAATCGATATAAAATGAGTTTAAAAGGCTATAAAGGCGTAATTTACGGAGCAGCTGTTCAGGAATTATTTGAACAAGCTAAAAAACATCAATTTGCTTTACCAGCGGTGAATGTAACTGGAACCAATACTATTAATGCGGTAATGGAAACTGCAAAGGCAGTAAATTCTCCAGTAATGATTCAACTTTCTAATGGCGGTGCACAGTTTTATGCTGGCAAAACATTAAATAATGACAATTTGAATGCTTGCATTCTAGGAGCAGTTTCTGCTGCAAAGCACGTTCACTTGTTAGCTGAACATTATGGTGTTGCTGTAGTTTTACATACAGATCACGCAGCTAAAAAACTATTGCCTTGGATTGACGGTTTATTAACACATGGCGAAAAATTCTTCGCAGAAACAGGTAAACCTTTGTTTTCATCGCATATGTTGGATCTTTCTGAAGAGCCAATTGAAGAAAACATGGAAATTTCAGTGAAATACCTAGAGCGCATGAGCAAAATGGGAATGACCATTGAAATTGAATTAGGTGTTACTGGAGGTGAAGAAGATGGTGTTGATAATAGTGATGTAGATAGTTCAAAATTATATACACAACCTTCTGAAGTAGCTTATGCTTATGAAGAATTGAGTAAAGTAAGTGATCGTTTTACCATTGCAGCTGCATTTGGTAACGTCCATGGTGTTTATAAACCAGGAAACGTCAAATTACAACCTGTAATTCTTAAAAATTCACAAGACTTTGTGAAAGAAAAATTTAATTTAAGTGCAGAGAAACCAATCAATTTCGTTTTCCATGGTGGATCTGGTTCTTCACAAGAAGAAATTAGAGAGGCAATTTCTTATGGAGCAATTAAAATGAATATCGATACGGATATGCAATGGGCATTCTGGGAAGGTATTTTGGCCTACTACCAAAAAAATGAAGCTTATTTACAAGGCCAGATTGGTAATCCAGAAGGAGATGATAAGCCAAATAAGAAATATTATGATCCACGCGTATGGTTGCGTAAAGGCGAAGAAGAGTTTGTTAAACGTTTAACAGTAGCTTTTGAAGACTTGAACTGTATCAACGCAAACGATAAGTTATAAATAAGTTTATACTTTGTAAGAAGCGGTCCTATTAGAAAATAGAACCGCTTTTTTTATGGACTGGTTATAGATTTTTTTGGTTGATATAGTCCTGTAGTGACTCTCTATAACCTATTCCAACAGGGATTTCCTCTCCAGCAATCACCAATTGGGATTTCTGAATAGATTCTATCTTATCTAATGAAACGATATACGACTTATGGATACGTAAAAATTTATTCGATCCAAGTCGTTCATCGAGACCCTTCAAGCCCAATCTTGTCACTATGGGTTTGCCATCAACAACGTGAATTCTGATATAATCCTTTAAGCCTTCTATAAAGGTGATGTCTTGGATCTTAACCTTTATTAATGAGTAGTTTGCGTTTACAAATACATAATCGTTTTCTGGGGCTAGTTTCTTTTGCGATTGTTTAGAGAGATAGAGCTCATGTGCTTTGTTCACTGCCTTTAAAAATCTGTTGAATGGCACTGGTTTAACCAAATAATCAACCACATCAAGGTTAAAGCCATCTAAAGCATGTTCTTGATAGGCTGTTACCAAAATAACCAAAGGCGGATTTTTAATTGTTTTTAATAGCTCTAATCCATTGATGCCTGGCATGTGGATGTCTAAAAATAAAAGATCAACTTTGTTTCTCTCTATAATTTCCAATACCTGCAATGGATTTCGACAAGTGGCTACAATGTTTAAAAATGGGATTTGTTTAACATTGTCTTCTAATAATTCAAGGGCAGGTTTTTCATCGTCAATTAAAATACAATTCATTTTATAGGCTAATTTGAAGCACTGCTATAAAAGTATTATCTTTTTGTTTAGTATAGAAGAGGTGATGGTCTGGATACAGCAATTCAAGCCGTCTTTTAACATTATTTAACCCTATTCCCGAGCTCTTCTCTGCAATAGTTTCAACAAGCGAAACGTTATTAACCACCATCATCTTTAACAGCTGCTGTTCTTCGTGTAATATGATTGAAATGTCAATTACTGGGTCATGTATATTTCCGATCCCGTGTTTAAATGCATTTTCAATGAATGGGATTAACAGCATCGGTGCTATAGTGAAGTTTTCGAATTTGCCAGCAAGTTTTACGTTAACTTTAACATCATCTTCAAATCTGATCAACTGTAAGTTGATATAACTCTTTAAATATTCGATTTCGTCTGATAAATCGATAGGTTTGCCATTGTGATCGTATAACATATACCTCATCAGCTGAGATAAGCTAATGAGCGAAGATTCTAAAGCATCAGATTTTTTCCTCGCCATAGCGACCATGGTATTTAATGTATTGAACATAAAATGAGGGCTGATCTGCGATGATAAAAAATTAAGCTCTGTTTTCAAATGAATGTTTTCTCGTTCCTTGATCAATTTCTCACGTTTTACCTTATCTAAATATAATTGGTAACAGAAGCTCACTGCAATCACAAAAAAGAATGGGAATAACGACCGTAAATTATTAGGGGGTGGAGGAGGACCAAATTGACCATTGTGATTATTTGCAAATGCTGGATTTCGTGGAAAGTCAGGTCTGAAAAGATCATTTAACAAAAGGTATATCGCCATGCAAATGAGCAGCAGGAAAACATAGATGAAAATGCCATTCTTTCGCTCTCTAATTGGATAGATCAGGTAACTATGAACATAAAAAATAATAATTAACAAACTATTGAATAGGACCATCCCTCTCAGATGCTGTTCCCTAAATCCTTTGGGCAAATGGTCCAATCCAGAAAAATAAGGGATGCTGAATACAATTGCCCAAAACAATAATGGAAGAAAAATATTAAGTAAACGCCAAGATTTTAATTTTTCCATCTATTTCGGGAGTTGACCTAAATGAGCTATTGATAAACAAAAACGTCTAATGTATCTGCGGTTAGGCCTGTAAAAATACCTAATCCATTTACAATATTTGTTGACGGATTTGTTAAATTAAGTGAATTACCTCCCGTGCTTTTAAGTGCATCACTATATTCTTTATTGATATGAAACAATATGACCTTGTAATTTCCAGAATAATTAAAAGTCATTTGTTCTGTGTTATAATAGGAAACCTGATCTACAAGGACTTCGGTTTTTAATCTTGTATTTCTGGAAATATTACTGGGATACGGATCAATGCTCTGAAATGCCATCAAATAATAGCCTAAGTTGGGATTGCTCCAGTTATAGGTGACGGGAACAAAAGTTGTACTAGTGCCTGGTGTAAATGCTGGTACCTCTTGAGTTGTGGCTGATGCTTTAAAGTTAAGGGGTTTGCTTGGAATTACTGTTTGTGCGCTGATTACCTTATCAAGATAGGTAAAATTTAGGGCATAACTCTTATTCTCCTTTATGAAATTTACATCACTATAATCATAAACGCCAGGTTTGCTTTCTGTTAATAGAAAATTATTGGTACCGTCAGATACACGAATGGCTAATCCAGTAATCGGATAACCATAAGAAATCGTATCTGTTAAATATTTTTGATAGTATACTTTAAGCTGTAAAGCTTGTCCTGGGATTAGATATCCCTCTACAACGGGTCGATTATATTCAGCTACAGAATCGTCCTTTTGACAAGATGATAAGCTGTAAACCGTTAAAATCATTGCTATAATTAATAAGTATTTTAAGTTTCTATTTATTTCCATTTTAAACTGAGTGTAATGTTAGGGGTAAGTCCGAGATAATTTACATTAGAAGTGATGACTTGATTGTTCACAATAGCATATTGCTGATACCAGATATTGCCACGGTTGTAGGCATTAAAAACAGAGAAACCAATACTGCCAACCTTTCGACTATCTACTTTAATGAGGTCATAAAGTACAGAAAGATCCAATCGATGATAAGCCGGTAAACGCATGCTGTTTTTATCGCTAATGGTTAAAAAGGTTCTAGCATTTCCACTGTAATCATTAATCGTGTAACTGGTTAAAGGTGCGGTATATGGTTTTCCTGTAGCGAAAATCCATGTCGCTGCGAAGGTCCAACGTCCGTAATGGTATAAGTTCACCGATTTGAATTCATGTCTGGTGTCTTGGCTGGCTGCAAATTCACCACCATAGGCTTCAAAGTTGTTTTTTGCTTCTGATAAGGTATAACTAACCCATCCCGTGTATTTTCCCTTAGTTTTTTGAAGTAAAAATTCTATTCCTTTGGTATAGCCAGTTCCAGTGTAAAAGTGTTCTTCCAACGTAACTCCAGTTCTTCTGTTTCCAGTTTGTCGCTGTGAATATTCTGATAAATTACTTAGCGTTTTATAATAACCTTCAACATCAATCAGGAACTGCCCTTTTTCATAACTAAATCCAGCAATGTAATGGTTCGCAGAACTTACAGGAATAGAATTGCCATTCGCAAGTACCCAAAAATCCCTGCTTCCAGATAAAATGTCTTCTCTTATTACACGATTTGTAAATTGGTAGAACTTTCCTGTTGATGCTTTTAGCGTAAAGTTGTCATTTACGGTATAAGTTCCTGATAAGCGAGGTTCGAAGTATATTTTTCCAGTTTGATCATAGTAAGTTGTCCTGATGCCTGGTTTAATTTGCAGTTTACTTCCAGGACTAAGTTCTACCTCTGCATAAGCACCACCAAGAATGGCATCGGTATGTTGGTCAATTAATTTACTCGTGTCATTCTGGCTATATTCATAAGAAACATCTTGGTTTGAAGCATAGGTTCCAAATAGTAATTTAGCTTTATCTGTTGCTTGCCATTCCCAGTCAGATTTTAGACTAAAATCATTAAGCCTATTTTTTTCAAAAGTCCCATTACTGATTTCCGATTCGTTTCCTAAAGAGTCTGCAACTGTTATTTTGTTGCTATTGTCTCGATCACTGTGATAGGTAGAAAAGCTCAATAGGGTATTAGAGTAAATTTTGGGCGTCCATCGTCTCGACCATTTTAAGCTTGAGCCTAGATTACCGTAAGTTGTTTTATCTGTGTTGGTAATATTTCCTCCATTAGAAATGAAAGAGGGAAGTTCGATGATTTTACTGTTATCTAAATTATCATTTCCCTGATAAATGCTCCATGAAAACCTATTTTTTTGATCTGGTGCATAAGTATATTTTGCATTTAGGTCATAAAACGCTGAAGCTGGAGTAGTTACTGTTTGATTGAAACCACCACCGCCACCCCCTGGTGGGCCTCCTCCTGGTCGGCCGGCCATACCACCAGGGCCACTTGTAGTTGATACGGTAATTGTATTGAACTTATTAAAGATCTTATTATAGAGTGGGCCTTCATAAGAACGCCTGTAGGCTAAAAGCAGTGTTGATTTGTCATTTATTGGCTTCTCCAGATAAATATTTGCGCTCAAAAGACTGATATCACCCCCAATATTGGATTCTTTGTTATTTCCTTCCTTGCCAACAATATCCGTAACGCTTGATAATCGACCACCATATTTACTAGAAAAACCTCCTTTGTACATGGTTACATCTTTAACGCTATTGCTGTTGAATGCGCTGAAGAAGCCGTAAAGGTGATCAACTTGATAAACGGTGAAGCCATCAAATAGTACAAGGTTTTGGTCTGGGGTTCCTCCTCTAACGTAGGCGCCAGATGATGATTCGTTACTTCCACTAATGCCGGGCATCAATTGAAAGGACCTTAGGATATCTCGTTCCCCTATATTTGGCAATTCATCAAGCTTTGCTGGTGAAATTTGTAGCACACTCACTCGGCGTTTGTCTGTGGTCATTACGCTCTCTCCCTTTTTGCCGATCACAACAACCTCATTTAACAGTTTCACAGCAGTAAAAAGTCCGATTACAATTTCCTTTTTGATGTTATCACTATTCAATTGATAAGAATCCTGGCGGTATCCAATGTAATTGACATCTAAGGTGCAAGTGTCTGATGGTACATGTAGAATAGTAAAATAGCCATCTGAATTTGTTGAGGTACTGATATTGGTATTCTTCACCTTGATCATTGCCGACGGAAGAGATTCTCCGGTATTTTGATCGATAACTTTACCGCTGATGTTAAATGGCTCTACTTTTACCATCTTTCTTGGGGTATCGATCTTGACAATTTCTGTTGAAATGACTGCGATCCGCTCACTATTCTTTTCATTTAATTGGGAGTTATTTGAATAATAGAGTGACGGATCTTTTTCTGCAGCCATTTTCTTTAAGCGCTGTAAATCTTCAGCAATTTTTATCACGTAGATGGCCTGATCGGTTTCTACCCAGTAATGAAGGTTGTTGGCCTTAAAAATTTTTGCAAGCACGTTTTTAATTGGCTCTTCGATAAAACGATCGGTAACCTGGAGATCTTTCAGCATTTCATGGTCATAGATGAACCTAATTTTGGATCTGTTAGCAATTGTATCCAACATCGTTTCCATTGGAAGTGTAAAAAAACCACTAATTACTGCCTGTGTTTTTAACGGACGTTGTGCCTTTGCACTAAAGCTGATGACACAACAAATACTAATTAATAATAAAATTCTCTTCATATGTGGAAGCGAATTTTAAAAAATCACTTGTTAACAAATGTTAATTGAGACCAAAGGATGACATCGAGCTATGAAAGTCATTTTTCTTGCGAACAATTGCTGAGGGCGATGTTTCTATCTTTATCGAAAACATAATTGTTTTTTTTAAGGTTTTGACTTAGACATAGGATGATAACCATTGAAATTTTGATTTTAACCTGAGATAAAAAGTATATTTGAGTAAATAACTTAAATATGAATCGTTTATAGTTAAGGCAATTAACTATGACAAGCTCCAGCTCAAATGGGGAAAATAAAATTAGCAGATGAAAACCAATAAAAAAGGAATTAGCCTCTTTGAAAAGTTTGCGAATGGGGCAACAAAATTTACTGGAAGCTCTCCAGCATTTTTAGGAGCAGCTGGAGTAGTAGTTTTATGGGCAGCAACAGGTCCGTTTTTTAAATACTCCGAAACCTGGCAATTGGTTATCAATACTGGCACCACAATTATAACCTTTTTGATGGTGTTTTTAATTCAGAAAGCACAAAATAAAGATGGAAAGGCTATTCAGTTGAAACTAAATGAGTTGATCGCTGCTCATGAACATACCAGCAATAGAATGGTTGATATTGAGGATTTAACAGAAGATGAACTTGATCAATTGCATAAATTTTATGTTAAATTGGCGTTGTTATCGAAAAAAGAAAGCGATATCCATTGTTCACATTCTATAGATGCAGCAGAAGAATTAACAATAGAGAAAGCTAAATTGAATAAACACGTAAAAAAGCAGCATAATGGACACACTTCACGTACAAAAAGCAACAACTAAAGAAGAATTAGAGAAGGTTTTCGCCATCCGTAAAATTGTTTTTGTGGAAGAGCAAAATTGCCCACCTGAATTGGAATGGGAAAATGAGGATGTTTCGATACACTTTTTAGCATTATCAGATCATCAACCTTGCGGTGCCTGCAGATGGCGTAAAACTGATAAAGGATATAAGTTAGAGCGTTTTGCCGTATTAAAAGAGTTTAGAGGACAGGGGGTAGGCAGAGCTTTAATTGCAACTGCATTGGCAGATCTGCCAGCAGATGCTGATTATATTTACCTAAATGCACAATTAGATGCCATGAGTCTATATGCTAAATTTGGCTTTGTTGCAGAAGGTGACCAATTTGAGGAAGCGGGAATTCAACATTTTAAAATGGTTAAAAAAAGTTAAGATTGTTATAAGGTCTTTGGCGCACGTATCTTGCGTGCGCCCTAAGCATATTCAAAAACTTTAGCAGAGAATGAAATGGCTTCTTGCCATTTATCTAAATCTAAATTTAATGCTTCACCTTTTTGCTGTAAGAAATGGATCAGGTCTTCAGTAGCTAAATTTCCAGTTAAATCGTCTGCAGCCATCGGACAGCCGCCATAGCCTTTCAGTGCACTGTCAAAGCGTTTACATCCTGCATCATACGCTGCTTTAATTTTTTCTATTCTAGAAAAAGGTGTACTGTGTAAGTGGATTCCAATTTCAGTATTGGTAAACTTTTTAATTAATGGTGGTAATATGGCCGTTATTTTTTCTGGAGTAGAAACTCCTGTCGTATCTGCGATAGAAAGGATCTTAACTCCTTTATCAACTAATATCTCGGCCCATTTTTCTACAATTTCAGCATTCCACTCATCACCATAGGGATTTCCAAAACCCATTGATAAATAAACTACTGCCGTTTTTTGATGTTTGTTGCACAGGTTAAGCATCTCTTCTACAGTAGCTAAGGATTGTGTTATGCTTGAGTTGGTATTGCGTTGTTGAAAGGTCTCAGAGATCGAAAAGGGAAAACCGAGGTAAGTTATGGCTTCATGTTGAATAGCTTCTTCAGCACCCCTTAAATTAGCTACAATGGCCAGTAGTTTTGTTTTCGTATAAGTTAAATCTAAAAGACTTAAAACTTCTTTGGTATCCCCAAGTTGTGGAATTGCTTTTGGCGAAACAAAACTTCCGAAATCTATCGTATCAAAACCTACTTTTAACAATAAATTAATGTATTTAGCTTTTACTTCGGTCGGAACAAATTCATGCAATCCTTGCATTGCGTCACGTGGACATTCTATAAGTTTCATCTAGTAGTTAGTATAAAGTAGTTAGTAGATAGACCATACGCCATCTTACAACTCCTAACCTTTAACATTTTAACATTTCAACCTTCTAGCCTTCCAACACTTTATCATCTTTCTTCACCTTCACATAAGGTCTAATGATCAATCTGGTTCCTCTATCATAGCTGAAATAGCTCCAAACCCAATTCACAAAAACAACCAACTTATTTCTGAAACCAACTAAGGTCATTAAATGTACAAACATCCAGGTAAACCATGCAAATACACCCTGGAAATGTATTTTATTGACGTCTACTACTGCTCTATTTCTACCAACGGTGGCCATTGATCCTTTATCGAAATATTTAAAATGCACTGTCGGCTTTCCTTCAATGATATTAATTAAGTTTTTTGCCAGTTGTTTTCCTTGTTGGATTGCAGCTGGCGCAACGCCTGGATGTCCATTTGGTGTCTCATCTGTAATCATTGCAGCTACATCTCCAATCGCATAAATGTTCTGGTAACATTCCACTCTATTGATCTGATCCACCTTTAATCGATTTCCCCTAACGGTACATTCCGGTTTTAATCCGTCTAAAACAACACCTTTTACCCCTGCACTCCATATCACGGTGCTAGAGGCTATTGTTCTCCCGTCAGCTAAAGAAAGAAGTTTGCCATCGTATGATTGTACCCTTGCAGAGGTATAAACGGTTACCCCTAATTCTTCTAAGAATTGCTGTGATTTCACCTGAGATTGTTTAGACATTGGGCCCAATAATTCAGGAGAGCCCTCAATCAAATAGATGTTAACTTTATGGATGTCCAATTCGGGATAATCGTTTTTTAACACATGTTTTTTGAGTTCTGCAATTGCACCAGCAGTTTCCACGCCAGTAGGACCACCGCCTACGATCACGAAATTTAAGAGCTCTGCTTCGGTTGTAGGATCTTCTGCAATGAGCGATGCCTCTAGGTGCTGCAAAATCAAGCTTCTTAGGTTTAATGCCTCAGGAATAGATTTCATCGGCATGGCATTACTTTGAATCTCTGTTTGACCAAAGAAGTTACTTGTTGATCCGGTAGCAATCACTAAATGGTCATAGGTAATATCACCAATTGTTGTGATCAGCTTGTTTTCTTCTGGAACGACTTTTTCTACTTCTGTAACCCTGAAAGTAATATTCTTCTGTCCTTTAAATATCTTTCTAATAGGAAAAGCGATAGAATCGGCTTCCAATCCGCCAGTGGCAACCTGATAAAGTAAAGGTTGAAAAGTGTGATAATTGTGTTTATCCAAGATCATTACATCCACATCTTCCTGTCGAAGTTTCTTGGCCAATTCAATGCCCCCAAAGCCACCACCAACGATTACTATTTTTTGTTTCTGCGCATTCATACTTGATAAACTCATCTACGTTGCATTTAGTTTCAACAAATATAGTAGTTCAGTATTCAATAATACTTAATCTGGTTTAAGAACAATGCTGTATAGTCGAAATGGGTAAAAAAGAAACAAATAAAAAGGGCATCCAACTTAATGAATGCCCTTATATAAATATTTAAAAAAGCTAATTAAGCCTTTTTAGCTTCGTTTTTTGATAAGTCAATTACGATAGGCGTAGAGATACAAAGTGAAGAATATGTACCAATAATACGTCCGATCAATAATGCAAAGATAAATCCTCTAATGCTATCACCACCGAAGATGAAGATAACGATCAATACAAAAAATACAGTCAATGAGGTCAAGATTGTACGACTTAAAGTACTGTTTAAAGCAAAGTTGATTAAGTTGTTACGTTCTTCTCCATAAACATCAGTTTTACCAGTTTCACCTAATTTCTCACGGATACGGTCAAATACAACTACTGTTTCTGTCATTGTATAACCCATTACGGTTAAGATAGCAGCGATAAAATCTTGTCCAATCTCTAATGGGAAAGGCAACATACCGTCTAAAATTGTATAGAATGACAATACCAATAAAACGTCATGGAATAATGCAATTACCGCACCCAAACCATATTGCCATTTTCTAAAACGGATTAAGATATAGATAAACATGAACAAACATGAAATTAATATCGCTCCGTAAGCACCATAGATGATATCACTTGCAATAGTAGGGGTTACTTTCTGAGAAGCACCTATTTCAAATTTAACACCTAGATCGGTTAATCCTTTTCTCAACGCAGTTTCTACAATTTTATCGGCATTAGGATTTTGATCCTGGATGTGATAAGGTGTAGTAATTTTCAAAGAGTTATCCGTTCCAGCGGTTTTAACTAATGCTTCTTGACCTTCAAAATTAGCAGATAACTTGTGGGCAACCTCGTCAGTTACCATTGGTTTATCAAACTTAACGATATAAGTTCTACCACCTTTAAAATCAACGCCAAGATTTAATCCATCATTTTTAACGTAGAATACAATACCTAATACGATAATAAAAGAAGAGATCGCATAATATAATTTTCTTCTTCCAACAAAGTTGAAGGCAATATTTTTAAATGCATTTCTGGTTACGCTATTGTCGAAGGTAATAGTTGATTTTTTGTTCAACATACCTTCAAAGATCACACGTGAAATTAGCACTGCTGCAAAGAATGAAGTTACGATACCCACACATAAGGTAACGGCAAAACCACGAACTGGCCCTGTTCCGAAAATACCTAAGATGATACCTAAAATCAATAACGTTACGTTTGAGTCAATGATAGACGACATGGCGTGTTTGAAACCTTCTCTAATCGCAATCGCTGTACTTTTGCCCTGGGCTAGCTCCTCTCGGACCCTTTCAAAAATTAGGATATTCGCATCAACCGATAAACCAATGGTTAATACGATACCAGCGATACCAGGTAAGGTTAATACTGCGCCGAAGGCTGCAAGTACACCCATGATAAAGAACAAGTTAATAACTAATGCAAGGTTAGCAACCCAGCCAGCTTTATTGTAATATAAAGCCATGAAGGCTAAGATTACAGCAAACGCAATAACAAATGAAGCTAAACCGCTTTCAATTGCTTGTTGACCAAGTGATGGGCCAACAATATAATCAGAAACAATTTTAGCTGGAGCTGGTAATTTACCAGCTTTTAAAATGTTTGCTAAATCTTTGGTGTCTTCTGGAGTAAAGCTTCCAGAGATTACCGAACTTCCGTTAGGGATTTCATCACCTACAGTTGGAGCAGTATATACAGTGTTATCTAATACGATTGCGATGGCTTTATCATCACTGTGATCACCAGGGATCCCAGCAGCTTCTGCAGTAATTTTTTTCCACTTAGCAGCGCCTTCGCTAGTCATGGTCATTGAAACTTGCGGTTTGTTGTTTTCACCGAAGTCATTTCTTGCGCTTGAAATCGCATCACCACTTAAATCTGGTTTACCATCAAGAGAAGTAACTTTGATAGCGTAAAGCTGGAATTCTTTTGAGTTGTCAACTGGTTTTAAGCTCCACATGAATTTTAACGAACCAGGAATAAGAGGTTTAATCTCTGGTCTGTTGAAGAATGCTTTAACTCTGGCAGTATCTTTTAGCAATGCTGAACCAACAACTGCTCCAGGAGCTAACATGGGTTGACCATTTTGACCTGCGCCAATTGCTGGTCTTAAAACTGCGAATAATGGATTTGTTTTAGCTGCTTCAGCTGCTCTTGCAGTTGCCGAAGTATCTTTAGTTGCAGCTTTGTTTGTTAAACCAGCTAACTTACCACCTTTGCTTGCAGTATCTGCTGTTTTAGCGGTAGCTGTAGTATCTTTAACAGAAAGTGCTAAAGTTTTGTTGATGTTCTCCAAAATTGGATACACCTCTTGATTTTGATAAACTTGCCAAAATTGTAATTCAGCAGAACCTTGTAATAATTTACGAACACGCTCTTTGTCCTGAACACCTGGCATCTCAATAAAGATCCTGTTAGAACCTTCTTGTTTTTGCATGTTCGGACTTACCATTCCAAAACCATCAATACGACTACGTAAAATGATGAATGAACGATCTATCGCACTTGTAGCTTCTTTAGAAAGAAAACTTTTAACATCAGCATTACTAGCGTTGGCTTTTAACTGGCTTGCATTATCTTGAGTTGAAAAGAAATCAGCTAACTTTCCATTAGGTGCCAGCTTTTCGTATTCATTTACAAATAACGAGATGAAATCTTTTCCACCAGCGTTTAATTTAGCTTGCGCATTTTGTAACGCTTGATTAAAATTACCATCTGTAGTGTTGTTCGCTAAAGATTTTGTTAACTCTGCTAACGAAATCTCCATGGTCACGTTCATACCACCTTTTAAGTCGAGACCAAGGTTAATTTCATGAAGTTTAGCTTTTTGGTAGGTGATGCCCAAAACGATTGGCTGTGTAGCCATCGAATCCAAATAAGCTTTTTCTTTAATCGTATCGCCCTTAGCATATGCCTTTGCATCTTTTTCTACATTATATGTAATAAGATTGTACGAAAGTGAGTAGAGACAGACAATACCTAGTAGTATTGCCATAAATTTAATAAAACCTTTACCTTGCATTTTTTGTTATATATTATTTTTCTATAGTATGCTGTTTTTTAACAAGTCGGCAAATCTAATTATTTTTTTAAATAATAGGACTTCTTATTGTAATTTTATTAAGTAAGTTTTATGATTGACGTTTTAATGTCGAAAAAGTGTAAGCTACACTATTTTTTTCATCTGCTGGATGATATTCTTGATTGATTTCTTTCCAGTCTTCTTTTGCTAATTCCGGAAAGAATGCATCCGCCTCGTAATGATGGTGAACTGTAGTTAGATAAATCAGGTTTGTAAAAGATAAAGCACTTTTGTAAATCTCTGCGCCGCCAATGATAAACACCTCATTTTCAGTCTCGCATAAACTTATAGCGTCTGCTATGCTGTTTACTATGTCGACACCTTCAATCACCAAATCTTTTTGTCGGGTGATTACGATATTTTTCCTATTGGGAAGTGGTCTACCAATTGAGTCATAAGTTTTTCTACCCATAATGATGGGATGTCCACTTGTAATTGTCTTAAAATGTTTTAAATCGGCAGGTAAATGCCATAGTAGTTGATTGTTTTTGCCAATGGCATTGTTTTCAGAAACGGCGACTACGATGGAGATATTGTTCATTAGTTCATTGGGTTCATTTGTTCACTTGGTATGACGTTTATATGTTTTGCGCCAATAATTATTGTTCATTTGTTCATTGGGTTCATCTGTTCATTTGTTTGCTTGGTAGGTATGACGTTAGCTTGTTTTGCGCCAATGTATTTGATATAGGCATTTAGCTTGACGTGGATAATTCCCAATTTGTTGAAGAGATTTGAATATTCTTCTTCGGTAATCAATGACCGATGCTTAGCTTTCCTTAAAAAGGATTTGACTTCTAAAATTGAACCCCTACTGTAATAGCAGAAGTTTTTGTTCTCTTTGAAATGATATCTTCCGTAGCCTTCAGCAATATTAGCACTTATAGAATCGGATGCCCTACAAATCTGTTTTCCAACAGTGTCTTTGGCAAAAAAGTCCCATCTGACAACTATATCCCAAATTTCATTTGAAAACTCTTCGGCAAGCATATATACGGCTAAATCCTCAATTTTATGATAACTCATCATTCAGTGTTTAATGGTTGAACATTTAAGGATGTATCAATTCTAAACTAAGGATGAATGATTAATAGACAATATACTAATTAACAATGACAAATGAACGAGTGATACAAATGAACCATTGAACTATCAAACTGCCACAGCTCCCTTAATATGCGGATGTGGATCATAGTTTTTTAAAGTAAAATCCTCAAATTTGAAGTCGAAGATATCCTTAATAGCAGGGTTAATTTCCATGATTGGTAAAGCCCTTGGTTCGCGACTTAACTGAAGATTTGCCTGTTCGATATGGTTGTTGTATAAATGGGCATCACCTAGGGTGTGAACAAAATCACCGTATTGCAGGCCACAAACTTGGGCAACCATCATCGTTAACAAGGCATAAGATGCGATATTAAAAGGAACACCTAAGAAAATATCTGCACTGCGTTGATACAATTGACAGCTTAATTTGCCATCTGCCACATAAAACTGAAAAAATGCGTGGCAGGGTGGAAGTGCCATGTTTTCTACCTCAGCGACATTCCAAGCGGATACAATTATTCTACGTGAATCAGGATTGTTTTTAATCGTATTAACGATTTGAGTAATCTGATCAATTTTTTCGCCATCAGGTTTTGGCCATGAGCGCCATTGTGATCCATACACTGGGCCCAAGTTTCCATCGGCATCTGCCCACTCGTCCCAAATCCTTACACCATTGTCCTTTAAATATTTGATGTTGGTGTCACCACTTAAAAACCAGATCAGCTCATGTATAATCGACTTTAGGTGCAGCTTTTTCGTAGTCACCATCGGAAAGCCATCCTGCAGGTTAAAACGCATCTGATATCCAAAAACACTAATGGTTCCCGTACCTGTACGGTCATGTTTCTGTGTGCCGTGGTCTAACACGTGCTGCATGAGGTCTAAATATTGTTTCATGTTCTAGTCGGTAGTAATAAGAGACAAAACTAAAGATTTTAAGGTCGCCCTGCCTTGGGTTTTTTCAACATTGTGTAATTTTTTCAAATCGCAAAAAATTAAATTAGATTTGGGCATCCAATACAAGTGTCCATAATGTTGAAAAAAATATATACGTTGCTTTTTTCCCTGGTGATTACTGCTCCAATTTTTGCGCAGTCTCCTCAGGCCATTAAGCTTTCTGATGCCGCAATAAATTTAACCAAGCAGAAGGTGACATACGATCCTGCTTATTTTACAATTCCCTATCCAAATGGAGATGTTCCAGCAAATAAAGGTGTTTGTACGGATGTAGTTATTAGGGCTTACCGTACCTTGAAAATCGATCTTCAGAAAAATGTACATGAAGACATGGCGCAGCACTTTTCATTGTATCCCAAATATTGGGGAAGGAAGACGCCAGACGCCAATATTGACCACAGAAGGGTATATAATTTAATGGTTTTCTTTGCTAGGAAAGGAACTAAAAGGTCGGTGACCAATGTCGCTAAAGATTATCTTCCGGGAGATATTGTATGTTGGAACTTAGGCGGGAATATCACGCATATTGGATTGGTAATCAACAGAAAGTCTGCTGATGGCCAGAGGTATCTGATCGTGCACAATATTGGTCGTGGACAGGAGATCCAGGATTGTTTATTTGATTGGAAGATTATCGGGCACTATCAATACAAGATCTAATATGATAGCTTTCGCGAATGCAAAAATAAATTTAGGGCTCTTCCTCACTGAAAAGAGGGCAGATGGTTACCACAACCTGCAAACTGTTTTCTATCCAATTAAACTGAATGATGCAATTGAACTGAATGATGCAACTGAAACCTTATGCACCATAAAGGGGATCGATATTCCAGGAAGTTCAGCAGATAATATTTGTCTTAAAGCTTTTAAGAATTTACAGGCCGACTTCAATTTGCCCAATCAGCACATAGTGTTGTTGAAAAATATCCCGGTAGGAGCAGGTTTGGGAGGAGGATCATCAGATGCCGCCTTTTTGATTAAACTTGTGAATGAAAAATTTAACTTGGGTTTAAGTGTTGCTCAAATGCAAGATTACGCAAGGGTTTTAGGAGCGGATTGTGCCTTTTTTATTGAAAATAAGCCAGTATATGCATTTGCCAAAGGCGATGAATTTGAACCCTTATCAATTGACTTATCTTCCTATTTCATGGTTTTAGTTAAACCACCAGTTCATGTTTCTACGGCAACTGCCTATCAGCACGCAAAAGTCGCTCAGCCTAAGACTTCGTTAAAAGAGCTGATACAATTGCCCTTGAACGAGTGGAAAGCAAATATATTCAATGATTTTGAAGGATCTGTATTTAAGACATGTCCAGAAATTGACGAAATAAAAACAAAGCTTTATGCTGCAGGTGCTACATTTGCCCTGATGAGCGGAAGTGGATCTTCGGTTTACGCAATTTTTGATAAGCCTGTGCAATTACCAGCATTAGAAAAAGATAATCTTGTCTTTTATGGTGTTTAAGTATTCTAGATTGAAATAGAAATGGAAATAAAATTAAAACGCAAGAACGATAAGTTTAATTTTGAAGCAACCAATGAAGGTGGCCAACTTGTAGAAATAGATGCAAATCCTGCAATAGGGGGCGAAGGCAAAGGTTTTCGGCCAATGGAAATGATGTTGGTTGGTTTAGGTGGATGTAGCGGCATAGACATGGTGAATATTCTAACGAAACAAAAAGAAGCTTTAGCCGATATTCAAATTGATATTAATGCGACAAGAAGAAGCGAAGAACCTCCAATATTTGATGTAATTGACATTAATTTCAGGCTTTATGGCGAACTAAACGAACAGAAAGTTCAACGTGCTTTAAACCTTACTTTTGAAAAATATTGTTCTGTGGCGAATATTTTAAGCCGCTCAGCGAAAATAAATTTCACATATACTATCAATCGGGATTAGTCTCACATCTCACATCTATTATCTCACATCTATTATCTCAAGTCTAACATCTCACATCTATTACCCCCAAACCATATGTCAGAAAACTTTGAAACCATAGCTATTCGTCTTCAAGCAGAAAGAAGTTCTTTTAAGGAGCATTCAGTGCCATTGTATTTAACTTCAAGTTACAAATTTGAGGATGCAGAAGAAATGCGTGCGCTTTTTGCCAATGAAAAAGAAGGCAATGTATACAGCCGTTATGCAAATCCAAATACCACAGAACTCATTGATAAAATGGCGGCTTTGGAAGGTTCGGAAGCGGGTTGGGTAACAGCTACCGGAATGGCGGCGATCTTTACCACATTTGGCGCTTTTTTGAAAAGTGGGGACCATGTGCTTTCTAGTCGTTCGGTATTTGGTTCTACACATCAGTTGCTAACTAATGTGTTTTCTAAATGGGGAATCACCTATACTTACGCTGATTTGGACAAACCGGAAGAATGGGAAGCTTTGATCCAACCGAACACAAAATTGATCTTTATCGAGACCCCATCTAATCCTGGGATCGACATCATCGATTTGGAATTCATTGCTAAGATTGCTAAAAAACATGAAATACTTTTTGTGGTAGATAATTGTTTCGCCACACCTTATCTGCAGCAGCCTATTAAGCTCGGTGCCGACATTTCTATCCATTCGGCGACAAAATATATCGATGGGCAGGGAAGGACGCTTGGAGGCGTTATCTTGGGCTCTAAAAAAAGTATCTTGGAAATTGAAGGATTTGCTAGGCACAGCGGACCAGCGATGTCGCCTTTTAATGCTTGGATCTTATCTAAAAGTTTAGAAACATTAGCGGTTAGAATGGATAGGCATTGCGAAAATGCACTGAAGGTAGCTGAGTTTTTGGAAGGCCATGAAAAGGTTAAACTGGTAAAATACCCATTTCTGAAATCACATCCTCAATATGAGATTGCCAAAAAGCAGATGAAACAAGGTGGCGGAATTGTTACTGTAGTATTGATAGATGGAGTTGAAGGTGCAAGTAAATTTATGGATGGACTAAAAATGTTCTCCATCTCAGCAAATTTGGCCGATACCAGGTCTATAGCTACCCATCCTGCAACCAGTACACATAGTAAATTAACGGAAGAGCAACGTCTAGAGGTCGGAATTGAACAGGGTACCGTACGTCTGTCTATCGGTTTAGAGCATATAGATGATATTTTAGCTGATATTCAGTTGGCTTTGAGTTAAGGGAAGTTGGAAGGCTGGAAGGTTGGAAGGTTGGAAGGTTGGAAGGACTCTATCCTGCCTACCTTATAGCTACCTCGAAGACACCTCCTATCTACCTCGAAGACACATGCTATAAAAAGATGTATGATGGAAGATGGAAGATGGAAGATGGAAGAGGTGCCGAAAGCATAGCATGAACTCTATGGCTATGCTGGAGCTACACTGGAGGAACGCTGGAGCTATGCATGACCATTTTTTGTGATTAAACCTTATTATAGCTTTGTATGTCGTTCAAGACAAATGAACTATTGAGCTAGTGAACCAATGAACATTTAATCAACTAATGTATTCCCTGTCTTCGTCGCTCAAGTTATCTTTGCTATTCGTTGTTGAATTCTTCAATTCAATTTCATTATCATAACTGCTCACTGTTCTCTTTGGTTTGGCGGCGATAAAGCCCAAAATAAAGCCAATTAAGATACAAACTCCGATTACAATAAGCTTTGAGATGTAAACTTCTTTTACGACAATAAAATCGAATGGAACAGGGTCGCTGTTGAACACTAGAAATAGGGTAAGTAATGCGGTGACGCCAATGATAAATACTGTTTTTGCTTTCATGATAATTTAAAAACTATAATTGAATATAAATTCTAAGATAGGGTTTTGGTTATAGATTTTATTTACAAAAACAATTCTTGCGCCTAAATCTACTACCGGTTGGTAACGTAGTAAGTTCATACTACTACGTAATTCGAAGCCAAATGTTTTAGGTTGGGCTAAATTTGTTTCAGCACCAATATTTTCATAATGGCTGAATAGGCCGCCTCTAAAATTTCTGATGTAAGCCAAACCTCCAATTTCTGCGTCTGGAAATGCAAAGGGAAAACGATAATTGAGGAGCAGGGTATTTCTTAGTTCACTTTTAGCAATAATCTGACCATAGCCATAAACCGTACTGATCTCATTATTGAAGCTCAATATGCCAGAGCTTTTTTGGTAATTGAAGCTTGCCATGAAGGAATGGTTTCTGGTAATTCCAGGGAAATAGAACGCACTTTGGAATGCCATGAGATCACCGGTTAATTTTTTATCGAAAGGTTGGTTAAAGAAACTGAAGCTCACAGACTGCGCCCATCTTGGTGCCACATCTCTTTCCGCAGTGCGGATACTATGTCCAAAACCGATTTTGTAACTCATGGGAAATCTGATGGTGTTGTTAAAGAGCGAGGCCTCTCGGGATTCAAAATTTCTTTTGGTATAACTTGTGCCAACTTCCGCCAGCCAACTGTAGTTGTGGTTATACGCAGTGATGCTGAGCGGGAGTGTTGCTTTTAGGTTGAGGTAATTTTCTCGCCAGTCTGCTTGCTGAACCGTACTTCCCATTCTGTAGAAGGCAGTGCGTGCCCTGTTTTTAAAAGTGGCACTCAAAACCGGATATAAACTTTTATAACTCAGGCCAGCGTTGTATTCCATTTTTCTTAAATCGCTGTCGTAGCTAACGCCGGCAAAAAAGTCGAAGGTGTTCAAGAGGTCGTTTGACTTGAGTTGGACGCCCAATTTGTCATCCTCATCAACTGAGAAGCTAATGCTATGGAAATTGAAAAGATGGGCAAGAGGGGAGTAGGCATTGGACTGATAAGTGCTGTCGGGAATATTTTCAAAAACGTTTCCCGTATGCTCCTGCTCTTCGGCTGCTTTGCCAAAGTAAACAAAGTGATTTTCTTGTGTTAACTTCTGTGATATTTCTGTTCTTGAAACTTCATATCCATTAAGCTGATAATTGTTGAAAAGAATCGATTTTCCGTCTTCAGCAAGGCTTGCGTTAAAAGCACCGTATTTAGAGGCTGTCAGAGCGCTTATTTTACCTGAGGCAGGGATTATGTCGTAAATATTGTCAACTCCGCTGTAATGTGCGTTAAATGCGATATTCTCGCCAATAAATATCGGCCTACTTAACTGCTGATTAATTTCTGTAATTAGCTTTACTGTTTTCCCATTTCTGTCGGACATCCATAATGCCTTTCCTTTTTCGCTTACCGTAACCCAGGTAAGTCTTTCGGCTTTGCGGTCAAGCGCTGGGGTTTGAAGGATTAAGTTTTCAGGATTGGGGATGGTCATCTCAACTTGTCCGTTTTCGATATCAATGCCTACCAGATTAAATTTGTTGCTCAGGTCGACTTGTACAGCGACGAGTTTTTTTCCATCGCCCGAAATGGCAGGTGAGAAGAGTCTGGTCTTGAAAGTAAGTTGGCGTTTTGATTTTGTTTCGAAATCGTAAATGCAGATTACACTATAGCTTCTCTGTTTGTACCTTGGATCAAATCTGATTTCATCCCAAACTAATTTCCCATTTCCGTAACTGAACCAAGCTTGTTCCTGATAACCGATCTTGAACAGGGGCTCTTCGCTTTTGTCCTGGTTCAATAATACAAAACCAGCAGTTTCTCCTTTGGTCTGCTTCAATGTTAGAATCTGATTTTTCTTAATTGCTGTTGGGAGGTAATAGTTGCTCGCATAATTTGAGTTGCGATTTAGCCTAACATAATTTTCACTTTGGTTTAGTGCGTCCTGTTTTTGCCAATCTGATTTTAGTTTCTCCAAAGTCTTCAAGTAATAATCTTTGGAGCCACTGCCCGTGAATTTTTTTAAGCTGTTTGAAAAAGGGTAGGGTCGGGCGGGACGGTTGTGCATGTCGGAGAGCAAGCTGTCCATGATCCCCTTTCCGAAAGAGGAGCGGAGATTGGAGCTCAACAAATATCCCATTTGATAGTAGCCTGGGGTGATGTCTTTATTGGAGCCAAAGTATGATTTTGAGTAGCTTAATTTTTGGCCACTTAACAGCGAAGTTCGGAAAGGCATAACCCACGAAGGTTGTCTTCCTCGGCCTGCATTGGTGAGCGCTGTTTCGGTGCTTACTGCGTCACCTTCGAAGAACCAAGTTGGCGTGCTAATGCCGAGGTAGGCAAAGTAGATTTCTTCGGTTAAAAAGAATTTTTCTCGACCAGTGATTTTGTCAAATTGGGCAACGTGTCTAAGCTCGTGAACAGCTAGGTTATTTAGCCAATCTTGACTATCGAATTGTTGTGGGGGAGTGGTGTAGAATTGAGACTTTTTTGGTGCCAGTTGAACAAAGCCATTTGCTATGGTTCCACGATTTTGAAACACGATTGGAAGGGTTGTTTTTTGGCGATTTAAACTCATGCCTACATAAGGGTAAATATGGGTGATGGTATTCGCCATTCTTTGTGCTTCATTTTCTAGCTCGGTAGGGTAGATGATACGGAAGCCATTACTATTGATTTGCCTCCATCTTACACTAAGTGGGCTCTGTTCACTGTCGAAAATCTGTGAAAAACTAGGTAGTGAAATAATACTTAATGTAAATATGCTTAAAATTCTGATTTTCAGTTTTATGTTATTCATTAATGGATTTGAATAAAGGTTATGCTAATATTTTTAGTTTCTAAAATTGATTTCTTATGTACTTATCTTATTTGATTATTTAATTGTTATGATTTAAACATTTGATTTTCAATCATATGTTTGAAGGCTTTAAAAACACATTTTTTGCATTAAAACTAATTAATTTTATGTTTTTTGTTGATAATGCATCTGATTTGAACATTCTTTTATTCAGTTTGTAATTGTTCGATTAAGATACACTATTATGTTAATTTAAGCATAAAATTTTAATAGATTTTTTATATGATGTACACATTTTTTAAACAATGAGTAGGGTTTTTTACGGTGAATTTTATCTTAAAAGCGATGATAAAATACACTCTTCTCCCCTCTTTACAGGATGGAATAGTTAGCTTTTTTTGATTTTCGTTTAGTATTTTAGTCTGAAAAAAATCTATAGATTAAAGTCTTTTTTGTTGGATTTTCTTATGTCGCATTGAGCTGATTCAACGTGTTTTTTAGCGTTGTTTTTAGTATTTAATTTCCTTGTTTTAGGTTGGAAATAAGTTCGGTTTTTACTCATTATTTCGGCCGTTGTTTGGGGTAATATCGATGTAAAAAAGGTGTGTTTTTTGTTGGTATTGACCTCTGATTTAGTTCTAATTTGGGTGTGGTATGGAGCTTAGTTTTGCCACAGATGTACAGATTATATGCATAAATCATAGCCGCATATTAGGAGATGTTGGAGGGCTAAATGTTGGTCTCAGCTAGATGTATTGGGTTGGTTATTTAGATTTTTTGTAGGCATGGGTGCCCTGATATCGTCCGCGTTTGCAACCTACTGTGTACCCACATCTTTTAATAGGAATCATGACGCTTGAGGGGTTCGTTTTTGCGAGCTTTTCGCGAAGATAACCGATCCCGGCAACAGAGGGAGAGCTCATGAACACCATTGAAAAAA